>Ga0181591_10000127_pt1 | contig 48995 bp, 39 predicted proteins | sample 071ome_33_FD_133757 | JGI IMG/M metagenome (GOLD analysis project Ga0181591, IMG submission 133757) | Coastal salt marsh microbial communities from the Groves Creek Marsh, Skidaway Island, Georgia - 071412AT metaG (megahit assembly) | ecosystem: Environmental > Aquatic > Marine > Intertidal...
GAACTGACCCTGGGTCAGCTGGTTGCTGCCGAACTGATCATGCTGGGCATCTTTGCCGGCTTGCCCCTGCTGGCAGGTTACATGGAGTATTTCTATGACGTCTGTGCCGCGGTAGAGGAAATCAGCCGATTCCAGGGCCTGCCGCAGGAACCGGTGTCCCTGGAAAGGACAGCCCACCCGGATGATGAAGCGGCCCCCCTGCGTTTTGCCAATGCCGGCTTTGGCAAGCCCGGCACTGCCAGCGACATCACCCTGGACTTCCAGCTTCTGCCCGGTGAAATCCTGCGCGTGCACACCACCAACCCGCGGGTGCGTTCCCTGGTGAAAAATGCAGTGGCCGGCAATATCTACCCGCCGCGCGGCGAAATCTATTTCGGCAAGCTGGCAACCCGGGAAATCAATGCCTTTGAACTGCGCAAGAAAATCAAGGTGCTGGACCGCGCCACGGTGGTCCCTGGCAGCATTCGCCACTACCTGGCATTTTCCAACCCCCATGCCAGGCAGCAGGAAATCAGGACTGCCCTGGAGATGGCCGGCCTGGCCGATCATATCAACAAGATGGACCAGGGACTGGATACCCTGATCAGCTCGGATGGTTTTCCCCTGAGCCTGGAGCAGACCCTGTGCCTGAAGCTGGCAGCCATCTACCTGTCGCGCCCGTCCGTATTAGTGCTCAAGCATATTTCCGACCTGGAGGAAGCCCCCATCCTGGAAAATATCGTTACGGGCATCCAGCAACAGGGAGGTGCCGTAATCTACTTTACGCAGCGCGAGGATTTTCGTTGTTACACCCGGGACATCGACCTGGATCATGACACCCACACAACCACAGGTGCACAGACATGAAGCATAACCAGCAATTCAGTTTTGCTGACTCCCTGGACAGGAAGTACATGGCTCACCTGACCTGCCTGGAGCGTATTTCAACACCGACACCGGTCAAGGTGATCGCCTGGACACTCATTGCCGGACTGGTGGTGAGCGGGCTGCTGTTGACGTTCACCCCCTGGGTCCAGACCACCTCTGGCCCGGCAAAAGTGACCACCATGAATCCCCGTGATCGCGTGCAGTCCATCAATGCCATCGTCTCCGGCCGCATTGCCGAATGGTATGTCAACGACGGTGACAGCGTGAAAGCCGGTGATCCCATTGTGCGCATCCAGGACATCGATACCGAGCTGTTATCCCGGTTGTAGGCACAGTTGGAAGCGGCGGAAAGAAAATATGCCGCTACAGTGGAGTCGGTGGAAACCGCGCGCATTGACTACGAGCGTCGTGAAACTCTTTTCAATGAAGGGCTGGTCTCGCGCTACGACTACGAGCAGGCCAGGATCAAGGTACAGGAACTGCTGGTCAGTGAACAGGAAGCCACGACTGAACTGAATAACGCCCGGGTCAACCTGTCACGACAGGGCAGCCAGTTGGTCACAGCGCCCAGGGACGGCACCATCGTGCATGTGGAAGCCGGGGACCAGGCCACCATCGTCAATGCCGGCGCCCTGCTGGCCAGCTTTATGCCGGCCAACGTAGAGCGTGCCGTGGAAATCTATATTGACGGCCGTGACATTGGCCTGGTGACACCGGGACGCCAGGTGCGCCTGGAATTTGAAGGCTGGCCTGCTTTCCAGTTCAGCGGTGTACCTGACCATGCCATTGGCACCTTTGGCGGTGAAGTGGTCTTCGTTGAACCCAGTGCCCGGGCCAACGGTACTTTTCGTGTACTGGTGAAAGAATCTCCGGATGCGATCAACTGTTTTGACAACCAGCAGCCGGATTTCAGCCGCAACATGATTGACTGCGGCTGGCCGCCGGAAAGTTATATTCGCCTGGGGGCCAACGCCCGGGGCCGGATACTGCTTGATACCGTCTCACTGGGTTTCGAGTTGTGGCGCCTGCTGAACAACTTCCCGCCTGTGAACAGCAATACCGTGGCGAGCGCACAATGAACAACCCATTGAGGATGATGCCAATATTGCTGGCCTGCCTACTGCTTTCCGCAGGCAGGACAACAGCACAGGAGGTCTCCGTGAATGAGGCCACCGAGCTTGCTGACGTCCTGAACAGTGTGCAGCTGCATTTTCCGCTGATCAAGGCAGCCCAGGCGGAAATTCGTGGCCAGGATGCCCTGGTCCGTGCTGCCCAGGGTGCCTTTGATCCTGTTATTGAAGGTTCGTACAAGAACAGGCTGAGCGGTTTTTATGACGGCACCAGCATGTCCTCGTATTACCGAAAACGTTTTCCTGCTTTCGGTGCGGAAGTTTTTGCCGGTTACTCAAGCTCCAGCGGCAACTTTCCTGTTTACGAGGATGACCTGGCCACCAGCAACGACGGTCAGTCGAGGGTGGGCCTGTCGCTGTCCCTGTGGCGTGACCGGGATTTTGACAACCTGCGCTATGACACGGCCAGTTCGCGGGTGGACAGGCTCATCAGCCAGTATCAGCTCCAGCAGGAATTGATTTCGGTTCTGCAGGATGCCTACATTGCCTATGCACAGTGGCTCCAGGCTGCCAGGCTGCCAGGCTGCTCGGTGATTTTACTGAACTGTTGCAAATAGCCCGCGACCGTGCCGAAGGGGTCAGGCGCAGCGTGGAAAGCGGCAATGCTGCCGAAATACTTGCCGTGGACAATGACCTGGCCGTACTGCAGCGTCGCAGCCTGGTGGTGGATGCCCAGCGTCTGCTGGATGCTTCGGCCTACAAACTGTCCCTGTTCCTGCGTAACGAAGATGGCTCACCGCGATTGGCGCTTTACCGCGATGACCTGGTCATTCCGGAAGAATCACTGGGGAATGTCGAGGACATAGATGCCATTGTTGATCGAGTCACGGAACTGGATCCGCAAATCGCCATGGCGCGGCTCGACCGGCAGCAGGAAGAGCTGGAAGTCAGGCTTTCTGAAAACCTGGCCAAGCCCCGCGTTGATCTCAGGTTCTACAACAGCCGGGGTTTTGGCAATGGCCCTGCCTCGGTTCAGGGATCGGAAAATGTGGCTGATATCAGCTTCAGTATTCCACTGGCCACCAACACGGCTCGCGGCAAAGCCAATGCTGCCCGCTCCCGGATTTCCGGGATCAATCATCGTATTCGGCAATACATCAACGAGGCTCGCACCGATATCGAAGTGGCGCTGGTCAACCTGGCCGCTACCCGCGAACTGGAAGAGATCGCCGAACAGGAGCTGGCAGCTTCCAGGCAACTGGCCGAGGCAGAGGCCCGGCGCTTTGAAGCCGGCCTGAGTGATTTTTTCCAGCTCAACCAGCGAGAGCAGGTGGTTGCCGAGGCAGAACTCAAGCGCTGGCGCGCCCATTTCGACCACCAGGTGGCCCTGGCCAATTATTACGGTGTCAGCATGAACGTCGAAGCACTGGGCCTGGATAATGGATTGACAGGCATGGATATCCCGGCAGAGCCCTTCTGACCGGTTAAAAGCGCCAAACGGTCATTGGGATATCAGTGGCACAAGCGCTATAATGCGCGGCTTTTCAAGCCACTCCAGACAACACAGAGCCGTAATGGATAAAACATACCAGCCCTTTGAAATCGAAAAATCCTGGTACGAACAATGGGAAGCCAACGGCTACTTTACCCCCAGTGGTGAAGGTCCTTCCTACAGCATCGCGATACCGCCGCCGAACGTTACCGGCAGCCTGCACATGGGGCATGGCTTCAACAATGCCATCATGGATGCCCTGATTCGCTACCATCGCATGAAAGGCTGTAACACCCTGTGGCAGGTTGGTACCGATCACGCCGGTATTGCCACCCAGATGGTGGTGGAACGCCAACTGCAGGCACAGGACCTGACCCGTCACGACCTGGGTCGTGAGGCCTTCATCGACAAGGTGTGGGAGTGGAAGGCAGAATCCGGTGGCAATATCACGCGCCAGCTCAGGCGCCTGGGTTCCTCCATTGACTGGTCCCGTGAACGCTTCACCATGGATGAAGGGTTGTCCAAAGCCGTCGAGGAAGTCTTTATTCGCCTGTATGACGAGGACATTATCTACCGCGGCAACCGCCTGGTGAACTGGGATCCGAAACTGCACACGGCCATATCCGACCTGGAGGTGGTGTCCGAAGAGGAAAATGGTTACTTCTGGTATTTCCGTTATCCCCTGGCCAACGGTGAAAAGACCGCCGATGGCAAGGACCATGTCACCATCGCTACCACGCGGCCGGAAACCATGCTCGGCGATACGGCCCTGGCGGTCAGTCCTGACGATGAACGTTATGCCAACCTGATCGGCAAGACTGTCCAACTGCCCCTGTGCGATCGTGAGATCCCGGTGATTGCCGATGACTACGTGGACCCGGAGTTCGGTACCGGCTGTGTAAAAATCACGCCGGCCCACGACTTCAATGACTACGAAGTCGGCAAACGCCATGACCTGCCCGTCATCAATATCATGACCGTGGACGCCGCGATCAATGATAATGCCCCGGAAGCCTACCGCGGCATGGACCGCTTTGATGCGCGCAAGCAGATTGTCAGCGACATGGAAGCAGCCGGCCTGCTGGAAAAAATCGAGGACCACAAACTGAAAGTCCCGCGCGGGGATCGCAGTGGCGTGGTGATCGAGCCCTATCTCACCAACCAGTGGTATGTGGCCGTGGAATCCCTGGCCAAACCGGCCATCGAGGCCGTGGAAAACGGTGACATCGAATTTGTCCCGAAGAACTGGGAAAACACCTACTTTGCCTGGATGCGCGACCTGCAGGACTGGTGCATCAGCCGCCAGCTGTGGTGGGGGCATCGCATTCCCGCCTGGTATGACGACGATGGCAATATCTATGTCGGCAAGAGCGAAGATCATGTTCGGGAAAAGTACAGCCTGGATGCCGGGTTGGTCCTGCGCCAGGATGAAGATGTGCTGGATACCTGGTTTTCCTCGGCATTGTGGACCTTCTCAACACTCGGTTGGCCGGATGATACCCCTGAGCTGAAAGCCTTTCACCCGACCAACGTGCTGGTCACCGCCTTTGACATCATCTTCTTCTGGGTGGCGCGCATGATCATGATGACGCTCAAGTTCAGAGGTGAGATTCCATTCCGGAAAGTTTATATCCATGGCCTGATCCGTGACGGGGATGGCCAGAAAATGTCGAAATCCAAGGGCAATGTCCTGGACCCCATCGACCTGATTGATGGTATCGATGTCGACAGCCTGGTGGCAAAGCGCACCACCGGCCTGATGCGTCCGCAGGATACCCAGAAGATTGAGAAAAAAACCCGCAAGGAATTCCCCGAGGGCATTCCTGCCTACGGCACCGATGCCCTGCGTTACACTTTCTATTCGCTGGCTTCCACCGGCCGCGACATCAACTTCGACATGGGCCGTATCGAGGGCTATCGCAACTTCTGCAACAAGATCTGGAATGCCGCCCGCTACGTGTTCATGAATACCGAGGAACACGGCGTGCAGAAACCGGCAACGGAAAGCGATTACTCCCGCGCCGACCTGTGGATCCAGTCCCGCTTGCAGGACACCCTGAAAACGGTCGAGGATGCCATCGCCGTTTACCGTTTTGACCTGGTATCACAGGCCATCTATGACTTCTTCTGGAACGAGTACTGTGACTGGTACCTTGAACTGTCGAAACCCGTCCTCTGGGATGACAATGCCACCGACGCCCAGAAAAATGCCACGCGCTATACCCTGCTCAATGTCCTGGAACAAAACCTGCGCATGCTGCATCCCCTGATGCCTTTTATAACCGAGGAAATCTGGCAAAAGGCTGCACCGGCCCTGGGTATCACTGGCGAGACCATCATGCTCCAGCCCTACCCGGCACAGGACCAGAGCGTCGTGGATCCGGACATTGACCGTGAAATGGACTGGGTAAAAAACGTCATTATCGGCATTCGCAATATTCGCGGAGAGCTGAATATCTCACCGGCGAAATCCATTCCCCTGCTGCTGGCCAAAGGCAATAGCGATGATCAGCAACTGCTGGAGAAATACCGCCAGTTCCTGGTCAAACTGGCCAAGCTCGACAGTGCCGACTGGCTGGATGATGCCGACAGCGCTCCACCATCGGCCATGCAGGTGGTGGGGGATATGGAAGTTCTTGTGCCAATGGCCGGTCTGGTTGATGTAGCAGCCGAACTGGCGCGCCTGGACAAGGAAAAGGACAAGCTCGACAAGGAAATAGCACGCCTGGGTGGCAAACTGGGCAATGCGAAGTTTGTCGACAATGCGCCGCCCGAGGTTGTTGCGAAGGAAAAGGAAAAAATGTCTAATGCCGAGACAACCCTGAAGCAGTTGCAGGAGCAAATGGACAAGCTTCAACAGTTGTAATTAGTTACAACAGCTGTAATTCCGCACCTTCAGTAGTCAACACAATCAGCAGAACGCAAACATCAGGAGAGGACCATGCCGAACCTGAAACAAGTCAGCCTGTTACTTCTTTCTAGCCTCGCCGCTACACTGGCTGGCGCCCACATCAACAAGGGCTATGACCGCAATGGTGGTCATTACGACGCCTTCGGTGATTATCATTGCCACCAGGCCGGTTGCCAGATGGCGCCATCTCGTTATGACCGCTTCAATCGCCGTAACCGCTTTTCCAATCGTGACCAGGACCTGTTCTACAACCAGGATGACTGGCCTTACTGGGTGATGGCGGGAGGCTGCCAGACCATGCGCACCCAGGTGCTGGTAGCAACCAGCGAAATCCCGGTGTCCTATACCAACCCCCGTCAATGCGAAGTACGCATGGGACAGTGGACAGACCCCTATACTGGCGATGTGTATGATCGGGCGGCGCGCATGGAAATCGATCACATTATTCCACCGGTTTATGCCAATGCCTCCAACGGCTACCAGTGGGATGACAACAAGCGCATGCAGTTTGCCAACGACCCGATCAACCTGATCCCCGTGGGCAGGGATATACACCGCAAGAAGCGGGATCGCGGTATCGCCAGCTGGCGCCCACCGGAAGAGAGTTTTCATTGCGAATATGCCGCCACCTGGCGTGATGTAGCACGCAAGTACGACCTGGACCTGTTTCCACGGGACGAAAGCCGCATGAATTCAATTCTGGATGAGTGCGATATTCCCGAAGGCGATGTCGAAAGCTATGACGATGGTAACGACGTGGAAATTCGGGCAGGTGGTATTCCGATTCCCCTGTAAAGCCGGCCAGCCGACCATTTTCGTACGCTCCGTTTCAAATTCCTGACTGACCAGCCCCGGTTTTCCAGACCGGGGTTGGGACGATTATTCACATTTCCAACCTCTTTAAAAAACGCCGTTGAAAGTGTTACCATCCGTGACTTGTTGCGGTACCAACAATTTTTTTACGTACGCCGCACTTTATAAAAACTAGAAAAAACAATTACTTTTCCAACGAGCTAGTCATGAATACCAAGATAATTATTGCTTCTATTATTGTTGCGATAGTCCTGGCGGCATTGAGTTTTGTCGCCAATTTATACGCCCTGTTTCCCCCTCCCCTTGCCATTTTCGTCTTCGCACTGCTGGGTGGGTGTTTTACCAGTTTCTGGGTCTGTACAGCAGAGGGTTTGACTCTTGAGGACAATTCGCAACCTTCACGTAAACGCCAATCCTCCGGCAAAAAGAAAAAGGCCCAAAAAGCCGCCAAACAATCTTCACAACCGACTTCCCAGGACAAGGAAACCGGCAGCGTGAAGTGGTTCAGTGCCAGCAAGGGCTTTGGTTTTATTACCCGGGATAATGGCGAAGATATCTTTGTCCACTTTCGCTCCATCATGGGCAAAGGCCATCGCATCCTGCGCGAGGGACAGCGAGTCGAATTTGCCGTGACCGAAGGCACCAAGGGACTTCAGGCCGAGGACGTGTCGGCGATCAAAGGGTGAGAGTCTTTAATTGAGGTAGGTCGGATAAGGCACACAGTGCCGCCATCCGACGACTTCGATGATGTTTTCGATAAAGGATAAAAGATAAAGGATAAAGGTCATGTCTGGAGAGGCAGTTGGATCACACCTTTATCTTTTATCCTTTATCCTTTTTCGTGTTTTCAATAATGCGGCGGTCTTTCCTGCACCGGATCATGTGATGCCGGCACCGCATCTTCCAGTGTTTTCAGTTTGTCATCCAGCAGCCTGAGCTTTTCGCTGAGGCGATCGATCTGTTTCTGCTGATCGGTAATCACATCATTGAGCTCGTGGATCGTGTGGTCCTGGAAAGCCAGGCGGGTCTGCAGGTCGGTGAGTTGCTCTTCCAGTTTGTCCATCAGGTATCCGCCCATTCTCTCAGCAGGTTATGGTAGACACCGGCCAGGTCGGTCAATGCCCCCTGTTCCGGTGTATCCGTGGCAATTTTCTGAATGGCATTATCCAGTTCGTACAGGATACTGCGGCGCTGGTCGCTGCGCACCATGCTCTGGATCCAGAAGAACGCCGCCAGTCGCCGGCCGCTGGTCACCGGTTTGACGCCATGCACACTGGTGCCCGGGTACAACACCATGTCTCCGGCCGCCAGCTTGATTTCAGCCGGGCCAAGGCTGTCCTCAATGACCAGTTCACCCCCCGTGTAAGTTGAAGGATCGGACAGAAACAGCGTTGCCGACAGGTCGGTACGCACGCGATGCGGCGTACCGGTCACCGGGCGAATGGAACCATCCACATGCCGGCCATAATCACCACCATCCTCATAACAGTTAAACAGCGGTGGCACCATTTTCATGGGCAGGGCGGCAGCAGTAAATCGCTCATTACGATCCAGGGCACGAATAATCACTTCCCCCAGTTCCCGCGCTACCGGATGGTCATCGGGTAATTGCTGGTTGTTTTTCACCGCCCGGGACAGGTAACCGGCGCTGCCGCGGCCATCGGACCAGTCCATCCCTTCCAGGGCCGCCCGGCATTGCGCCAGTTCATCGGCATTGAGTACCTGGGTAAGATGAATCAGCATGTGGCAGGTTCCGTGTTATGCGCTGAACTAGTAGTCGAAATTGACTGCAAACACCGCACCCAGGCCAGGGCCAGGTACCACGTGCCAGGGATGCAACTGGTCAAAGTAGTACTCATCGGTGAGATTGGTCAGGTTCAGCTTGTAAGTGATGGTATCCAAATACTGGAATTTCGCCATGGCATCCAGGGCCCAGTAATCGGCTGCAATCCTGGTGTTGTTGACGACACGTTCGTCCATGTAGCGGGTACCGACCCCGAAATCCAGGCTATTGCCCATGGCCCAGTTTAGCCAGAAGGAAAAGGTATTTTGCGCCACGTTATTGATGCGCCCGGTGGTGCCGGACAACGTGTTGCGCTGTTCGTCATCCAGGTGCGTGTAGCCGGTAGTGAAATGCAGGATGTCACCGAAGCCGCCACTCATATTCACCGAAAAGCCGTTGATCTCCTGCTCACCGGCCAGGGTATTGAAACCGGGATTGAGCGGGTCAGGCACGCGGGCATTGTCCTTGGTGATATTGAAAATCGCGGCATCCACCAGCAGGCGGTCATCAAGCAGGCTCCACTTCATTCCGAACTCCAGGCTTTCATTTTCTTCCGGATCCAGTGCCACATTGCCGGTGGTGAGACCACGCCCACTGTTAATGAAGGAAACCGACTCGGCTGAGGGATTGAACGAGGTGCCCCAGCCCACATAGAGGGTCCCCTCTTCCGCCGGTTTGTATACCAGGGCCGTGCGGTAACTGGTTTCGGTATCGCTGGTATCAAAGCTGCTCCGGCTGCTTTCCATGCCGTTCACGTCCAGGCGGCACTCGGCATACCCGGTTTCAAAGCGATCCCAGCGCAGCCCCAGGGACAACTGCCACTTGTCGCCAAACTTGATGGTGTCCAGGGCATAGGCCGCCAGCGTGTCACTGGAGGCATCCGATAACAGCCGATCTGCCACGGGCCCGGTGTAAATACCGCCGCCGGGGGTAGCCAGGTTGGTAGTCGGTACCGGTATGCCGTAATCAAAATACGGGGTCATCGCGGCAAAGCCGAAGCTGGGATCCGATTCTTCCCGCGCCGTTTCTACTCCGGCAATCAGGGTATGGTCTACCTGCCCGGTGCTGAAATCTCCGCGCAGATTGAGCTGTCCCTGCAGCATGGTTTCGTTGCTCTGGCCGGTAAAAATCATGCGCTCAACCGTGACGTTTGCCGGTACATCGGCCTGTGTCACGCCCGGTCCCACCTGGGGTTCGGTGATAAAACTGCTACGGCCATAATCGGCAACGCGTACCTGGGCATTCAGGCCCCAGGTCCTGTTGAGCTGATGATCAAGAATGGCAGAAGCAACGTCAGCCTCGGTTTCAAGGTTGTCATTGTCAAACCCATAGAAATTTTCCCGCCTCACATCGGCAGGCCGGTTTCCGATCCAGGGCATACCATAGTCAGGCAGACTGTCACTTTGCAGGTGCAGGTAGCTCAGGGTCAGGTTGGTGGCACTGCCCAGGCCCAGGCTGAGGCTAGGTGCAATGCCATAGCGTTCGGTCTCCACGGTATCGCGTCCGGGCACATCGGACTGGTGCGCCAGCAGGTTCAGGCGGAAGCCACCGCCATTGGCAAGCGCCAGGGGCTGGTTGAAATCCACCGTAGCGCGCGCCGTGGAGGCATTACCCAGGTTCACATGCAGACTGCGAATTTCCTGGTCAACGGGTTTCTTGGTGCTCTGGTTGATCACCCCGCCGGTAGAACCACGCCCGAAAACCATGGACGAGGGACCCAGCAGGACTTCCACGGCCTCCAGGTTGAAAGGATCACGGGCATAACTCCCCAGGTCCCGCATACCGTCCAGGAACATGTCATTGCGCGAGGAAAAACCGCGTATGGTGGGGTTGTTACCCTGCCAGCTGAACTCACCGGCACCTAATGTGATTCCTGGTACATTGCGAAGCGCATCATCCAGGCTCATGACATTACGGTCTTCCATGAGTTGGGAGGATATGGTGGTGACAGACTGGGGAGTATCGAGCAAAGGTTCGGTGAACTTACCCACTGTGCTCTGGTCAAAACGGTAGGCACCGCCGCGGGTGTCCTGGACAACGATTTCCTCGAATTCACCCTCTTGTGCCAGTACAGCCCCTCCCAGGACCAGGTTGGCACCGGTACTGATCAGGATGCCGGATACCAGGGTGCTCAACGGGTCAGCTTTTTTTCGAAACGGAATTTCTGTGGAAATCAAAGCAGGTGACAAATACGGCATGTAACCAACACCTTCTTGTTATCAGGAATGCCGGGGATTATAGCTATCCTGGCATCAAGATTCGACGCAGCACCGATATTTCCTTCTTTATTGCAGGTTCTCAATCATGGTTTTCTTTGTATAATTTCATTTCCCGTCAATGACCCCCTGAATTCAGCAACCGGATTTTTCTCATCATGCAGTCAGACAGTTCCAAGCCCCCCATTCGCTGGTTGAACCTTGCCGTTCTGGGCATTCCGCCGCTGGTGGCAATGACCCTCGTGCCCTGGTACGGGTTGACCTATGGCTATGACACCTATGAATGGATCTGGTTTGGCGTGCTCATGGTGTTTTGCGAGATGTCTATCACCGCCGGTTACCATCGGCTCTGGTCCCACAAGGCCTACAAGGCCCACCCTGTTCTGAAATTTATCTTTGCCCTGGGCGGTGCCTGCGCCCTGCAAAATGACTGCATCACCTGGGCGGCTGACCACCGTCGCCATCACCTGCATGTGGATGATGACGACAAGGATCCCTATTCCGCCGGCAAGGGCTTCTGGTATTCGCATTTCGAATGGATGATCCGTGACTGGGAAGCAACAAAGGAAGATGTCAGCAATGTCCAGGACCTGTTCAAGGACCCCATCCTGGTATGGCAACGCAAGCATTACCTGGCACTGTTGCTGGCGATGAACGTTGGTGTGCCTGTCCTTTTGGGTGCATGGCACGGGGATATCTGGGGCAGTTTCCTGCTGGCAGGTTTCCTGCGCCTGACCCTGAGTCAGCATTTCACCTACCTGATCAACTCGGCTGCCCACATGTGGGGCTCACGTCAGTATGACCCGGCACAGACCGCCCGCGACAACTGGTTTATTTCCCTGTTCACCTTTGGTGAGGGCTACCACAATTACCATCACACCTTTGCCTGGGATTACCGCAACGGCATCAAGTGGTATCACTGGGACCCCACCAAATGGCTGATCCGCGCCTGCTCCTGGGTCGGCCTGACCAGTGACCTGCGCCTGTGCTCCAGATACCGCCAGGAACTGACCCGTGTGGAAGTGCAGTACCAGCATGCCCTGGCTGCCTGCGAGCAGGTGCTTGATTCCAAGACCTGGCGGCGCAAACTTGAGGACGAGTATCACCAACTGGTCGAAACCCTCAACCATTGGGCAGAACTGAGACAGCAGTGGTACCAGGTGAAATCAGCACAATTGTCCAGGGAACTGCATGAGAAGTTTCCGGAACTTGAGCCGGAAAGCCTGCGCCAGCGTTATCGCCTGCTCAAGGTAGAGCTGCAGGGCAAGCGCAAAAGCTGGCAAGCCCTGGTAGATACCTTCACTACCCTGCCCCAACCCACTGCCTGAACCTGGCCATGGATTTTTCCCTAAAGGTGCCCACATCACAGGCATGGCTGGACACCGTGCTTGCCGATTTCGACACCTTCCTGGCCGACCATGCCAGTTGTGAGAAAAAAGCTTCCGGCATGGCCATGTCCATGATCTCCCATTACCCTGACCGGCCCGAACTGATCACAAACATGCTCAATCTTGCCATTGAGGAACTCAGCCATTTTCGGGATGTGATGCGCCTGATCCTGGAGCGGGACCTGCAGCCGTCTGCCGACCAGAAAGATGAATACGTCAACCGCCTGCACCAGGCCATGGACCAGGGCAAGGAAGCCTACCTGCTTGATCGTCTGCTTATTGCCAGTATCGTTGAGGCCCGGGGCGCAGAACGTTTCGGCATGATTGCCGGAGAGGTGGAAGAGCCGCGGCTGAAAAAGTTCTACCAGGCCATCACCGATTCTGAAGCCCGCCACTATCAAATGTTTCTGGATCTGGCTGAACTGTATTTCCCTGCCGAACGTATAACCCCCCGACTGGAGCAGCTCCTGGAAATCGAGGCAGACATTATTCGCACACTGCCCATGAAGCCTGCTCTGCACTAGCCACTGTTCCTGAATTCTCCGCAAATCGGGGACCTGTTTGCTCCATACCGGGGCTTTTTCAGCCTGGTAGCGGCACTTTGGAATCAAATCCATGTTGAACTAACAGTTAGTCTAAGTTATAGTTCGCATCGCTAACTATTAGCCAAACCAATTTTGAAACGCTGATACGCAAAAGTCAGGAAACACAGCCGCCATGAATGATGCCGCCCTGGACAACAATGCCTCGACCGAGTCATCACTGTTCTATGCTTTGCACTTGCTCCATCGCAGTTTTTCGCAAAATCTCAGGCATGAGGAAGACTCCATTGACCCGGCCCAGATCGGCATACTGATGAGCCTTGCACAGGGCCCCCTGACGCTGACTGAACTGGCCAGGCAGCATCATGTCACACCGCCCACGGCTTCACGCTCGGTGAACTTGCTGGTCAAGGCAGGCCTGGTGACCAGGACCGTGCCCGAAGACAATCGCCGCATCACCCTGCTGGCGCTGACCCCGGAAGGCAATAACAAACGTATTGTGCTGCGTGAACGGGCAGAACAGCATGTCAGTGACCTGTTGAGTAGCCTGTCTGCTGATGAACGCGACACACTCGATACCAGCCTGAAACTGTTGATAGACACCCTGCAAAAATAACCGCAACCGAATTCACTTCTAGGATGTAGTCCACCATGATCAAAAAAATCCTGCCCCTGCTGATTATTATTGTCGCCATTGCCATTGCAGTGATGCTGCGCATGGTGCGCCCTGAGGCGGAACAAAATGAGCCTCAGCAACTGGTGGTCGCCGTGGATGCCATTACTGTCCGCGTACAGGATGCCGCCATTACCGTGTCATCCCAGGGCACCGTCGAGCCGCGGACTTCTACCAACCTGGTATCTGAAGTTTCTGGCCAGGTAGTGTCGGTGTCACCTGCCTTCGTCGCAGGCGGCTTTTTCCGCAAGGGTGACCTGCTGGTGAAACTTGATGACCAGAATTACCGGGCTGCCGTGGCACGAGCAGAAGCAACCGTGGCAGGTGCGCAAAGCCAGTTGCAGCAGGAACAGGGCCAGGCTGATGTGGCACAACGGGAATGGGACCGCATGACTGCCGCGGAACAGGAGCGAATTCGTGCCAAGGATTTGTACCTGCGCAAGCCCCAACTGGAAGAAGCCCGTGCACGCCTGGCATCGGCACAGGCTGACCTGGAGCAGGCACGTACGGATCTCGCCAAGACCTCGATCATTGCCCCCTATGACGGCCTCGTTAGTGCCAAGAACACCGATATTGGCCAGTATGTCTCGATCGGCACGGCCATTGCCGAGACTTTCGCCGTGGATTATGCCGAGGTCAGGCTGCCCATACCCGAAACCAAGATTCCCTTCCTGGACCTGCCGCCGGCAACCAGCAACATTACCGGCGTCGAGGCCATGACCAATACACCGGAAGTCGACCTGGTGAGTACCATTGGCAACCGAGAGTACCACTGGACCGGTAAACTGATCCGCACCGAAGGTGTCCTGGATACCAGAACGCGCGTGCTGTTCAGCGTGGTCCAGGTGGAAGACCCCTATAACCTAGTCAACAGTGGCTGGGAAAGGGAAACCCTGCGTATCGGCACCTATGTCAATGCCAATATTCGCGGCCGTGTCCTTGAAGACGTGGTCGTGCTCCCCCGCTACACCCTGCAGGCCAACAACATTGTCTGGACTGCCGATACCGAGGGCCGGCTGCGGCCCAAGACCGTCGACGTACTGACGATCAATGGCGATGATGTCTACATTTCCGGCGGTCTTGAAGACGGTGACCGGGTGATCCTGACGCGCCTGGAAAATCCTCTCAACGGCGCCCCCGTGCAGGTCAATATCCAGGATGCCCAGGGTGTCCAGGCAGTACAGACCATTGAGTAAGGCCTACAAGCATTGCTGAACAGGCAAGTCATTAACCCGGAAGAAACCGAAAGCAGAACAGGACAGACATGAGCATCGAAGCAGAAGACAAGGGCATTATTGCGTGGTTTGCCAACAATCACGTGGCGGCCAACCTGATGATGATCATTATCATCATGGCCGGTCTGTTTTCAGTGGCCACCATTACCAAGAAAGCGATGCCGGACATCGACCTGCCCATCATCCAGGTGCGCATGGCCTACCCGGGTGCCACTCCGGCCGATGTGGAGAAAGGCATTGTTATCCTGATCGAGGAAGCCGTCGAGGATGTGGACGGCATCAACACCATCCGTTCCGTTGCCCAGGAAGGCAATGCCCAGGTGACCCTTGAAGTCGATGAGTCCTACAACATCAATGAAGTACTCAATGATGTCAAAACCCGGGTAGACAGCATCGTCAATTTACCCGTGGATGCCGAACCGGCCGTGGTGATGCGTACCCTGATCCGTAATGACGCCCTGCGTATCGAAATTCACGGTGATATCAACCCGGTCAGCCAGAAGGAACTGGCCCAGCAGATTCGCGATGAACTGCTGGAGCTGGACGATGTCACTACCGTCACACTGCAGGGAGCACGTCCCTATGAAATTGGCATCGAGGTGTCGGAAAACACCCTGCTCAAGTACGGCCTGAGCCTGGACCAGATTGCCCAACGCATTCGCGCCTCATCACTCGACCTGCCTGCCGGCTCCATCGATACAGAAGGTGGTGAGATCCTGGTACGGACACAGGCGCTGGCCTACAACTACCAGGACTTTGACAAGATCGTCCTGCTGACAACCACCGATGGCACGATACTTACCCTGGGCGATATCGCCACTATCGTTGACGGTTTTGAAGATACCGAAACCTATGCCCGCTTTGACGGCAACCCGTCGGTAAGCATCACGGTGCAGACCACCAGCAACCAGAATATGCTGCAGGTCACCGAAAGCGTTCGGCAGTTCGTAGCCGAAAGATCGCAGACATTGCCTGAAGGCATCGAGATGGATATCTGGGCTGACACCTCGTATTACCTGCAGGACCGTCTCGACCTGATGACGGAAAACCTGTTGATGGGTGCCCTGCTCGTGCTGATCATCCTGAGCCTGTTCCTGGAACTCAAACTGGCCTTCTGGGTCATCGTCGGCATTCCCATTTCATTTCTCGGCGCCTTTGCGCTGATGCCCAGTGTGGGCCTGGACCTGAACATGTTAAGCCTGTTCGGTTTCATCATGGTACTGGGGATCGTGGTGGATGATGCCATCATCATCGGAGAAAGTGCACACCACAGTATGACCAAGTATGGCCACAGTACGAAGAGTATTGTGCACGGCGCACAGCGGGTTGCCCTGCCTGCCACTTTCGGCGTTCTGACCACGATCATGGCCTTCCTGCCGCTGCTGATGATCAGTGGCTTTGCTGCAGCCTTTACCGAATCCATTGGCTGGGTGGTCATCCTGTGCCTGGTCTTTTCGCTGGTCGAGTCAAAACTGATCCTGCCCTCTCACCTGGTTCACTTCGGCAAACCCAATCCGAACAGCTGGTTCAACAAGATTCCCGATCGATGCAATGCCGTGCTGAGCAAATTTGTACACAACCGGTACATACCGTTCCTGCACAAGTGCATTGTCAATCGCTACATCACCCTGTCGACGTTTGTGGGCATCCTGATCATCTCAGGCGGGCTGCTTGCCGGTGGACTGGTACGCGTGGTGTTCCTGCCGGAAATTCCCAGTGACTTCGTGCAGGCCAGCGTCACCATGGTGGAAGGCAGCCCGGAAGAACAAACCCGTGACATCATGAACAAACTGGAAGAGGCGGTATTGTCTCTCAACGGCAACTTCGAATTTGACGATTCCGAAACAGGCGAGGTGTCTACCGATATCGTTGATCACTTCATCATTATCGGCAGTGGGGTGTCTTCAGGTACGGCTGCTATTGAAATGGACAAGGACGTGGCCAACCAGATTGATGCTGACCTGATCACCGAATACCTGCTCAATTATGTCGGCGACATGCCGGGCCTGAAATCACTGACCTTCTCTTCAGGCCAGGTCTTTGGTGGCAATCCAATCTCCTACCAGCTGGTGAGCAACAACCCCCAGGAGCTGACCGCCGCGGCTGCCGAGCTGGAGGCCAAGCTGAGAACCTACAACGGCCTGATCAACATCAAGAACGAAGCGGTGAACAGCAAGGATGAATTAAGACTGCAACTGATGCCCCGTGCAGAAATCATGGGCTTTACCCTGAATGATTTGTCGACCCAGGTACGCAATGCCTTTTACGGCTCCCAGGCCCAGCGCCTGCAGCGTGGTGACGATGAAGTCCGCGTAATGGTGCGCTACCCGGAACAGGAGCGGGTGTCCATCGGCGACCTCGAAGACATGTATATCCGCACGAATGACGGTGATGCCGTGCCCTTCTCCTCCATTGCCAGCTTCGACATGCAGCCCGGGTACGCCCAGATCAACCGCGTGGAAGGTGAACGCTCCGTGGCCGTCAATGCTGACATCATTGAAGCCCTGGTCGAGCCCAGCCTGGTGAACAATGACATCAAGAACAATTTTTTCCCTGAACTTAAAACCCGCTACCCCAGCGTGGATTACCGCGAAGACGGTGGTACGGCGGAACAGCAGACCATCATCCAGGACATGGTCCGGGGCATGTTGTTTGCCATTTTCGGTATTTATGCCCTGCTGGCCATTCCCCTGCGCTCCTACACGCAGCCCATCATGATCATGGGCGTCATTCCCTTTGGCGCCATTGGTGCCATCCTGGGCCACCTGATCGTGGGTATTCCGGTGAACTTCATGTCTTTCCTGGGCATCATCGCCCTGTCAGGTGTCGTGGTAAATGACAGTATTATCCTGGTCAATTTTGTGAACAAGGCCAAGGAATCCGGTACGACCATTATCGAGGCCGTGGTCAATGGCGGTGCCCGGCGTTTTCGGGCCATTCTGCTGACGTCCCTGACCACCTTCTTCGGTTTGTTACCAATCCTGCTGGAAACCAGCATGCAGGCCCAGTTCCTGATTCCCATGGCCACCTCACTTGCCTTTGGCATTGTCTTTGCGACAGTGATTACCCTGCTGCTGATTCCCTGCCTGTATGTGATCCTCGAGGACTTCAAGGGGAGCAAGCTCTCCACACCCGGGACCATGGCACAGCCCTCCTATGGCAATGCTTCCTGACACATAAGCACTGAAACACCGGGCACCGGTTCCTGGCATTCTGCCAAAGCCCTGTAGGTAGCAAGGCTTTTCTGGTGAATGCCTTGCCTAACCCTGATATTCTGATGGCCTCAATATTGATGTTATTTTTATGGCATTAAAATAGCGCAGTCATACCAGGCAATTTCCACCTTCTGCATAGTGACTGCCCGAGCAAAGGCTCATGCTGAAAACGATGGCTGCCAACAAGCTTTATACCGTACTGGTCAGTGTCACAGTGACACTGGTTGCTGCGGGCGTTTTTTTCCAGTTGTTTGCCCAGAGTATCCGTAATCTCCAGAACGATCTTGCCGACGACATGTTTGAGCTGCTGGAATTTGCTGCCAATGATGTGTTCTCCATCCTGGTGCCGCTTAACGAGTACGAATTTACAGAATGCAGTGAAGACAATTTACGCATCATGGAATCCGCCCTGTTCAATGCTGCCTATGCCAAGCAGATCATGTTCTACCAGGATGACATCGGCCTTTGTTCCACGGTCAGCGGCATATTTGCAGAACCTGTGGTCAGCCCGCCTGCCGATTTTGTTTCCCTGGTCAACGGTGCAGAAATCTGGATCAACCGTGAGGTGGAACTGGATTTCACCGGCGAAATCCTTTCCACCATCGTCATCAAGCTGGGCAACTACAGCACCATGACAGACCCGGGTTTTTTTACCCTGCAGAACACTGGCCCATTTACCTGGGAATTTTTCTTCAGGGATACCGGTGCACCGACTAACTGGAAACATATCTCCGGCACCAGGGGCGTATACCAGGTCGCCAATACTCTCCACGATTCTGCAGACAACAGTCTTACCTACTTTGAGGCATGTGATGAGATGCGTCTTAACCTGTGCCTGGCATTGCGCAGCAGCACCTCTGTATTAGCCAACGAGTACGCCAAAATCATTGCCCTGCTGGCTTTATGCAGCCTGGCTATTGGCAATATCGGGGCTTACTGGTTCAACGCCTACCTGCGTGGACGCCAATCCATTGCCTCCAGGTTGATACACGGCTTTGACAATAACGCCTACTACTGGCTTTACCAGCCCATTGTGGATATGGAAACGAAGTCGGTCATTGGCTGCGAGATCCTTTCGCGTTTTGCCGACCACTATGGACAGGCCATGCCTGATGATTACCTGCCGGAACTGCGCAAGGCCGAGTACACCAGTAAATTCACCCGCCTCATGATCAAGTCTGCACTTGTCGAGCTTGAACACTGCAGGGACCTGCCCGACAACTTCAAGGTTTGCCTCAACATCTTTCCCGCGGATATCATCTCGGGACAAATTGAAGACATCATCGCCATGGCTGAAATTCGACAGTCACGCTTTTCCCTGACACTGGAAATTACCGAGGAAGAGTACCTGGACGAAATCAGCACCCAGAACCGCCTGGAAAACATTCACAAGACCGGCCTTAGCATATCCATCGATGATTTTGGTACGGGTTATTCAAATCTCACGCAACTGAAAAAACTCAATTGCAGCTACCTCAAGGTTGATCGCAGTTATATAGCTGACCTGGAGGAGGAACCCATTCGCTCCTCGCTCATACCCCATATCATCAACATGGCCGACCAGCTCGACATGACCGTCATTGCCGAGGGCATAGAAACCTTTGAACAGCAGGTGATCCTGGTGGGCCTGGGAATCAAGAATGGCCAGGGCGGTTATTTTGGCGCGCCCATGACCCTGCCCGAGCTGGTTAACCAGCTGAAAAACCGCAACCAGGCAGACACGGCCCATGCCGTCATTCTCGATTCCTGAAAACCATTTTAATATCAATGTCTTACCTGGCATCCTGCCAAGCTTGAATTCAGCCTCCAGCAATAAGAGAATCACTGGCAACCAATAAAAACTCATAAAGGGAAGTCCCATGCGCTTATTCAGTACAGTTTTTGCCCTACTACTCTCCTGCTCCGCTTTTTCGGTACAGGCCCACGACTGCGACCGCAGTTGCCTGGCCGGTTTCCTGGACCAGTACCTTGATGCCCTGGTGGCCAACGATGCCAACCAGGCGCCACTGGCCTACCGATTTCGCCAGACTGAAAACTCTGTCGTCACTCCCAATGATGAAGGCCTCTGGTCAACCGTCACCGGCCTGGGTGAACTGCAGCGCCGATATTATGATCCGGAAGGCAGCACTGCCGGATTTTTTGGCGTACTGGATGAAAATGGCAGCCCGGCCATTGTGGCACTGCGACTGAAAGTGGAAGAAAGCATGATTACCGAGGCGGAGTGGCATATCGGCCGGGAAAATGATGTTGGCATTTCCGGTGAGCCCGGCGGCGTTGTATTCGACCTGGACAACCTGCTCGCCAATCCGCCCAACGAAGGCTATGTGCCCCTGGACCGCCGCTACGGTCGCGATGACCTGATTGCCGTGGCCAACAGCTATTTTGACGGCATCATCGCCAAGAACAGCAAGATCATCAAGGGCCATCCCGGTTGCTCCCGTCGGGAGAACGGCTTTCCCACCTTTGGCGGCGAACTGGAACCCGGACAGACCGGTTTCAACGGCAGGGGCGACTGCCGCACTGCCGGCGATTTCGGACTGGCACAGATTACCGCCAGGCGCGTGCAGGTGGTGGATGTTGAACAGCAGATCGTCATGATGTCAGTGGTGTTTTTACGCCAACCGGGTAACGAGCGCTGGCGCAATCATTTCACCCACACCATCAGCATCGAGGACGGCCTCATTCGCCACGTTCATGGTGCCATGTTCTACGCGCCACCGACTCAGCCGGTCCCGAACTGGCCACCCTATGATGGTAATTTTCCCTTATCCTTTGAATAGCTCATTTGAATAAACCCAGTAAACCCGGAGGCCTTTGTGAAACGCGTTTTCCTGAAAAATCTTTTTGCCAGCACCCTGTTTTCTGCAGGCCTGGCAACCAGTGCATTTGCCCAGACTGAAGCGGAAGCTGTCGCTTTCCTGGAAGAGGCGGAAACGCGTCTGGAGGATGCCAGCCATGAATATGCCCATGCGGCGTGGGTAGCAGCCACCTACATCACCTACGACAGCCAGAAGATTGAAGCGCTGGCCTACCAGCGCTTCCTGGAACTGTCCGTGGAATATGCCAACGCGGCGGCCCGCTTCAATGACCTGGACCTGGACTATGCTGATCGCCGCAAGATGGAGCTGTTGAAACAGTTCCTGGTTATCCCGTCACCGCAGGACAGTGAAATGGCCAGGGAGCTGGCGGAGATCGGCTCCGAAATGGGCGCCCTGTATGGAGCCGGTGAATACTGCCGCAACGAGGGCATTACCGGTGAGGCCGTGTGTTATTCCGGCGACCAGATTGAAAACCTGATGCGCGAACTGCGTGATCCGGATGAACTGCTGGAATTCTGGGTTGGCTGGCGAGAAATTTCCAAACCGATGAAGTCCCTGTACGAGCGCCAGGTGGAAATCGGCAACCTGGGTGCCCAGGAACTGGGTTATGACAACATGAGCACCTTCTGGCGTGCCAAGTACGACATGTCGCCTGATGCCTTTGCTGCTGACGCCGATGCCCAGTGGCAGAAAGTGAAACCTTTCTACGATGCCCTGCACTGCCATGTGCGGGCAGAGTTAAGTGATTATTACGGCCCCGAAGTGGTGCCACCCACCGGCCCCATTCCCGCCCATGTCATGGGCAACCAGTGGGCCCAGGACTGGAGCTACCTGTACGACATCGTCAAACCGGAAAGCTCTGACCTGGGATATGACCTGGACGCCCTGGTGAAAGCGAACACCACCGGCGCTGAAGATATCGTGAAAATAGCCGAAAACTTTTTCATCTCCCTGGATTTCGATCCGCTGCCGGACACTTTCTGGGAGCGTTCGATGTTTACCGAACCGGTGGATCACAAGGCCGTGTGTCACGCCAGTGCCTGGGACCTGGATGACCAGGACGACCTGCGTATCAAGATGTGTATCGACCAGACCGCCGAGGAGTTTCGCGTGGTGCATCATGAGCTGGGCCACAATTTCTACCAGCGGGCCTACAAGGACCAGCCACCGCTGTTCCGCGGCAGTGCCAATGACGGTTTCCATGAAGCCACCGGCGATACCATTGCCCTGTCCGTGACCCCCAAGTACCTGGTGGATATCGGCTGGCTGGAGGAAGAGCCCCCGGCCGAAGGCGATCTCGGATACCTGATGAGCATGGCCCTGGACAAGATTGCCTTCCTGCCCTGGGGCCTGATGATCGACAAGTGGCGCTGGCAGGTGTTCAACGGTGAAGTGTCTCCCGATGAATACAATGAGGCCTGGTGGCAACTGCGCGAGGAATACCAGGGGGTGATGGCGCCGGTTGCACGCAGTGAGGATTATTTTGATCCGGGCGCCAAATACCACATTCCCGGCAATACCCCCTACATGCGCTACTTCCTAGCCTACATCCAGCAGTTCCAGTTTCACCGTGCCCTGTGTGATGCCGCCGGTTATGAAGGCCCGCTGCACCGCTGCAGTATCTACGGCAGCAAGGAAGCCGGGGCCAAACTTAATGCCATGCTGGAAATGGGCGTCAGCCGTCCCTGGCAGGATGCCATGGAGGCCATGACCGGTCAGCGGGAACTGGATGCCTCGGCCATCATTGATTACTTTGCGCCGCTCAAGGAATGGCTGGATGAGCAGAACCAGTTCCGCCAGTGCGGGTGGTAAGGAAATTCACACCTTGTCGGCGATTGCTTCCAGGCTGCGGATAGCGTCTTCAGGCAGCGCTGCTATCGCCCACCGTTCTCGGTGATCGCTGTCACTGTTTACTTGATTTTTGGATGCGGCGTCCATTGCTCCCAGGGTATTTCTCTACCGGGAAACGCAGGCTTTTCAAATGGCCAACATTCATCCAGCCAGGCCTTGACGGTGTCATAGAGATGTCCGTCCAGTTCCAGGCAGTCATCCCGTACCCATAAATAGATTTCGCTATCAAATTCGGGAACCGTGGGTGGATCTATATACAAACAGCCAATATATTTTTTTCTGTCTGGCGACAGTACCGTATAGGCAAATGCCTCACGGGAGTTGAATTCACTTTCATGACGCGCCAGATCATTCCTGTTTTCATCCAGGCTCATGTCATCACGTGGCCACTCTGTGGCTTCGAAAAAGACTGAACGCAACCTGGTTTTACTGGACATGACTGCTTCATAGTCCATTTCAGCAATCTGTGGCCCAAGGATTTCAAACCGAAACCTGTCTGACTCAAAAGACGTTGGTACCTGGTATGTCTCTGGAATAAATATCTGTCTCATCGTATAAACTCGTCTTCTTCTTGTGTCTTACTTATTGTGGAACATGGCTGTTTTGCTACCAGTGAATTTCCTGACCATCCTCCACTACCCTGCCGGATTCCACAATACGGGTCATCACGTGAACCTCCTTCAACGCCAGGTCAAAGTGTTTCGCGAGAGCCCTGGCCAGGCCAACCTGCAGCGAAGTGATACCCGCATCTGACCAGACAGAAGGCAACCAGAGAGTTGCCATCACGTGATACTCCTTACCGTACTGCTGGACGGCAGTCATGATGTTGACTGTCATATGCTCGGGTGACTGACCGGATTCACTCGCCCAGCGTTCCACCAGGTCGCCGGAGCCGGGCTGGCAATGTGGTGTGACAATACAGTTCGCTATTGGCATGGATGGATATTTTCAGGTTTGGTGAGATGACATACAGCCCTTTTTAATAAATTGACGGCGGAGCCGACGTCACAGGTATTCAAGGGCTTGTCAGGTAGCGGATTATTTCATTTCATCATTATTCGCACTGGTAGTAAAAGCAGGAGGTAGTTTTTCTTCAATGACTTGTTCAGTCCTGGCATTTGGATTAAAAATTCACCCATTCCCATGACATCAGCCGTAACGCCCGTATTGCCAGGCTGTGCAGGCTCATAAAAATCAGTACCAATTTTTCGAAAGGTATAAAAAGCGCCAGCAACGGGAATAAACCACAAGATGATGAGTAAAGGGAGACGTTCTTTTACCACAGGAATGTATTCGGCCAGTTGCCTGGTCAGCAAGATGTTACCTGCAATGTGAAATAAGCTGATAACGCCAAGAAATATCCATAGATTAGCTCCTACCATGGCAGAGATACCTTTTAGTCGGACTATTCCTGTCTAAATCTGGGTTTTGGATGAAATATCAACTGTAATCTCCGCTCTTTGAAGCTGACTCATGCCGCAAAAATTGGCGCAGCTATCCTGCTCATGCAATAGCGCTTATTCAACTGGCCTGACCTGCAGGATATTGACCAGTCCTTCCGCCAGATAGGCCGCTTCACGTCCCCTGTCCGTCAGGTAGCCACCATCTGTGAGTGTTGTCATACCCAGCTCATGCAGGCGTTTCGCGGCAGCAATTTTCCCGGGTTCTGCCTCATGATGAACCTTCAGCCCCTCCATGGGATTACGACTGTCAAACAGCAAGAGAAACTCGATATCTTCAAGCAGTTGTGGATCCAGTGTCATGATTTTCCCCTCAATAATTATTGTTGTTTGGTACAGCCTTGATCATACGCTTTTTTATGCAGTGTCGTTTGCCTCAAGGATAATATGTCCTACCCCGGTGCTGGATGCCGGTACATGCATGAAGCGGTAGATTTCTTTCACATCATCCCCCAGTGCACCGCGCATGACCAGCCACATTACCAGTTCCACGGCCTCTGCTCCGGCTTCACGCATGTATTCCAGGTGAGGAATCTGTGCCAGTTTTTCCGGGTACTGTGTCAGGCCATCAAGAAAGTTTTTATCAAATTCCTGGTTGATGAGCCCGGCACGCGGTCCCTGTATCTGGTGTGACATACCACCGGTACCGAAGATCACCACATCAAGATCCTCGTCCCAGCTTTCCACCGCAGACTTGATGGCCTGGCCCAGGTGATAGCAACGGTTGCCGGTGGGCGGCGGGTATTGCACGACATTGACGGCAATGGGAATAACCCGCACCGGCCAGGCCTCGGGCTGGCCAAACAACAGGCTCATGGGCACGGTCAGGCCGTGGTCTACCTGCATCTCGTTGACGATGGTGATATCGAATTCATCCAGTACCAGGGACTGGACCAGGTGCGAGGCCATTTCCGGATGGCCGTTGACCACCGGTACCGGGCGTGCGCCCCAGCCTTCATCCGCAATGATGAACTGCTCTGCACAACCGATGGCAAAGGTGGGAATCATGGTGAAATCAAAGGCATTGTTGTGATCGTTATAGACAATGATAGCTACATCGGGCGCCTTTTTTGCCATCCATTCCTGTGCCGGCTTGTAACCGTCAAACAGGGGTTTCCAGTAATCAGTCCCGGTCTTGCCCAGGTCCACGGCGGCACCTATGGCTGGTGTATGGGAGGTGCCGATGCCGGCGCTTATCTTCGCCATCAGTTGTCCTCTCCCGATTGCTCCGCACGGGAACGCCAGCCGTCAGGAGAACGCCCGCCGGCAAGCATCATGTTGACGTATTCCTGTTCCGACATGCCGGTCATTTCAGCTGCCATGTACTGGTAGGAATGCTGGTCAGTGAAAGCCAGTTTTGCCAGGCAATACACCACGCCACCAAGCTCCAGCATGGTATTCCAGTCGCGCTGGATCACTGCGTCACGCTGGGCCGTGGTCATGGGAAACTGTTCCAGGTAAGCAGGTTCATCGGCAAGAAATGCCTGCCGGTTTTCTGCCTTCATGAGCGACATGAAGAAGTTGTTCAGGTGGTAACCCTTGCGTGCACGCTGGGCATCAAACACCCAGGTCCCTGGCAAGTCCTCATAGGCTTCCGTCTTTTTCACTGTCATATTTTCCTGTTACTGACCGATTCAGAGACAGCATATAGAAAGCAGTCCGTCCCCCGCAATGCCAATCTGGCCACCTCAAGCTGTTCAACAAGCATCTCACGCTGTATCTTTAGGCCAGAATAATAAAACCTGCAAAGGGGAATAACGATGAATCCTGCCTTACCGATTACCGATGACACCAAGATCTGGGATGCCATGCTCAGTCTCTATAATACCCATGCCATTGCCCTTAGCCTGGAACTGGAAATATTTGAGCATCTGAAAACACCGGCCGATGCCGCCACCCTGGTAAAGCAGACCGGGTACGATACACGGGGTGTGACTGCCCTGCTGGCCATGCTCAAGTCCCTGGACCTTCTCGACCGGCATGATGGCAAGTACCAGCTGAACCCGGTGTCTACGACCTACCTGCTCAAGGAAAGCGACTTTTACTGGGGCCCCTTTTTCAGCTGGACCTCGGAGAGTCTGCCCAACTACAAGATTTACCTGGAAAACATTCGTGACGGGGAAACCGTTGAACAGCGCGAGGCAGCGGAAAGCTGGGAAACCGGAGAGATGGATCCGGTATTTGCCCGCACCATTACCGACTACATGCATTGCCACTCCATGGCATCAGCCGTTGGCCTGGCCCAAAGCTGCGACTTCAGTAGCATCAATAAACTCATGGATGTCGGTGGTGGGTCAGGCTGTTATGCCTCGGCCATTGCCAACCGGAATACGCAGATGCTTGCCACGATCATGGAACTGCCACCGGTATGTCGCGTAGCTGAGGATTATATCGTCAAGGCCGGGGTCTCGGACCGGGTCAACACCCAGGCCGTGGATATGTTCCGTGAAGACTGGCCCACGGGTTTTGACGCCCATTTTTTTGCCAACGTCTTTCATGACTGGAGTTTTGACACCTGCCAGGAACTCGCCAACAAGAGCTTCGCGGCACTGGAACCCGGTGGTCGCATCTGCCTGCAGGAAATGCTGCTGGATGAATCCGGGGATACGCCCCGTCCCGCAGTGGCGTTTTCCTTTCTCATGACGTGGGGTACGAAGGGGCAGCAGTTCACGTTTAACCAGCTCAAGACCATCCTGGACAAGGCCGGTTTTACCAATATCAGGGCGCAACGTTCCTACGGGTACTATTCACTGGTCACAGGTGACAAGCCCTGATCGCTTATAGCTGGATTCAATTCCAGTACTAGTCCGCAGTGACGTTCAGTAACTGGGCGTAGTCGCTCAGGCCCTGGAAAATCTTGGCAATACCGTCCTGCTTCAAGGTGCGCATGCCATCAGCAATCGCCTGCTCCCGGATTTCATCCATTTCGGCGTGGCGGTAGATCATGGCCTGCAGTTTATGCGTACCAATGAGTACTTCGTGCACACCAACTCGTCCCTTGTAACCGGTACCGCCACAGGCATCACAACCAACGGCCTTGTTCAGCTCGAGGCCATTGGTGTCTATACCCAGCTCGGGAAAGACATCCTCACCGTACTGCTTGATCAGGTGATCGATTTCCTTTTGTTCAGGCTCGTAGGGTTCCTTGCACTTCGGACACAGGGTGCGCATCAGGCGTTGAGCAAGGATACCCAGCAGGGCATCTGAGAAGTTGACCGGATCCAGCCCCAGGTCCAGCAGTCGGGTAATGGTTTCCGGCGCCGAGTTCGTATGCAGGGTGGACAACACAAGGTGACCAGTCAGCGAAGCTTCTACACCAATGGAGGCCGTTTCCTTGTCACGCATCTCACCAATGAGGATTACGTCGGGGTCAGCACGCAGGAAGGCGCGCATGGCATCGGCAAAGGTAAAGCCGATTTTGGGTTGCACCTGGACCTGCTGCAATCCGGGCTGGGTAATTTCCACCGGGTCCTCTGCAGTCCAGATTTTCTTGTTGGGCTTGTTGATATGCCCAAGCACTGCATGCAGTGACGTGGTTTTACCGGAACCGGTTGGCCCCACCACCAGCAACAGGCCATGGGGTTTGACACACATGTCGCTGACCACTTCAAAGTTGCGGTCACTCAGTGCCAGTTTTTCCATGGGCAGTGCACTTCCGGCGGCCAGCAGACGCAGGACCGCACTCTCGCCATTTACCGTGGGGACGGTGGCAACACGCAATTCCAGCTGGCGTTTGCCTATTTTAAGTTTGCACTTGCCGTCCTGTGGTTTACGACGTTCGGAGATATCCAGGCGCGACATGACCTTGATACGGGCTATCAGTGCCGCAGTATGTTCACCGGGTACTCGAAGGATTTCGGTACATTCACCATCCACCCTGACCCGCACGATACCCGGCGCATTGTCCTTGCTCGGTTCGATATGAATATCCGAACCATCAAGCCGGTTGGCTTCCACGATGATCTTGTTGACCAGCTGGATAATGGCAGAACTGGCCGCAGCGCTTTCATCGACATCATCATCACTTTCCTGCTTTACCTCGATGCCGCCTTCTTCCTCCAGGCTCTTGAAGACATCATCAAAGCCACCGGTCTCGCCTTCGCCTTCCGGCCCCCGGTTGATGTAGTGCAGGATGTGGTCAGGTAAACCGACACGCAGCTCGATTTTCTTTACGCTCAACAGCTGCTGGATTTCCATGATCCTGCTGTAATCACTGGGGTCATCAATGAGGATGACAGCCTCATCCTTGCTACCTGAGACCGGCAGCCAGAGATTGTTGACCAGGTACGCCGTACTGATGTTTTCAATCAGTTCCTGAACAGGCTCAAGTGAGGGCTCGAATTTCATGTACGGGACGCGGTAGTAAAGCTCAAGGGATTTGCCGATATCGTCCTCGGGGACCTTGAAGTCATCAATGAACTTCTTGATCATGCGTTTGTGCGAGCCCTTGCACTCTTCCTGCACCTTGTCCAGGTCCATGCCATTGATCTTGCCTTGCTGAACCAGGTAATCAAAGGGCCCCAGTGTTGACTGGAAATCCTCGCGGAAAATCTTGGCCAGCATCTGGGCCAGGACAGTTGCACGCTTGATGTCAGATCGTGAAAATTCGGGGTCGGTATCCGTGTTGATCAACTGCAACACTCCCAGCAGGATTTCACTCTTGATGGGCACGATGACCATGGACTTGAGACGCAGGTTGCGGGCTTCACTGAAACGGGCATCGAACTTCAGGTCCTTGTGAACTTCCTGCAACTCCTCCGGGTTATAGACATCCTTGATGCACAGGGAGCGGTGACTCAGGGCCACGTAACCTGATAATGACGTGGTACTCAGGGGAACCTTGATGGTTTGCTTGTCGACTGTTTCGGAATCCTCGCCACCCTTGAAGACCGCAGTAATTTCCTTTCCATTATCAATGGTCTGGTAGACGGACATAATGCGCGCACCCAGCAACTCCATCAGGTCAGACTCCACCGTCTTCATGGCTTGCTGCAGCGTTTTACGTTTTTTCCGTTCTTTTTGCAGGCGATCACTGATATCGCCCATCGCCTTGGCAAAATCTCTTGACCTGGCATTGGCTTCTGCTAATTTTTTTTCTATGTCTAACATCGCGACTGTTTCCCGCTCTTGTTATTGTCAGTTCAGTAGCTTTAACAAAGAATTCTCTATTTGATCCACTTTCGGAATAAAGGCTTCGCCATCCTTGATCCTGACCTGCATCAGTTCAGCCGGGTGTAGAGATTCTGCGTCTATTTCCTCAAGGTCTTCATCACCAACCTGGAGCAATTGAGGGCTACGATTTACTGTCATACCGTAAAACGGCATTTTTTGGGTGTCTTTCAATCCATAGAAAATAACGACCCTGGCTTCATCATCAAACTCGGTATCTTCCTCGATACCTATAACATTACTCTTCAGGTGCGGCACCTGGCAACCTCGCCATTCAAATGAATCGATGCCGCGCATCTCGTCCTGCTCGAAATTGATAAAGGAATAACGCACAATTTCAGCAACCATGGTGCGCGGCACCAGCATTTGCCTGTCTTTCAATCCCAGCAGCATGCAACTGGCTTTTTGTGGTTCTGGTCCCGACATCTGTCTTAATTCCTGGCCCCTGCAGTATCAATGCCCTGGGCTCGTGTTATTTCTTCTGGTAACTGCGAATATGCTCCAGCAACACCTGTTCCACGAAGGGCTTGCTCATGAACTCATTAACACCAATTTCCTGTGCACGGGTTCTGTGCTTGTCACCAATACGTGAAGTAATCATGATTATCGGAATATTGCCGATAGGTGGTTCCTGCTTGCGAATATGCGTGGCAGTTTCAAAGCCATCCATCTTCGGCATCTCGATATCCAGCAGGATGATATCGGGTATCCGGGTTTCCAGTAACTCGATTGCCTCAAGGCCATTCTTTGCAGTAATGACTTCGAGACCGTTACGTTTCAACGTTGACGAGGTTACCTTTCTCACCGTGATGGAATCATCAACCACCATCACCAGGCGCCCGCGGCTCTCATTTTCCTTGTTTTCAACTTCAGGTGCCTGGAAGTCCATCTCATCGGGTTCCGCCTCTTCCGTGAGCTGGTTAACCAGGGTAACAAGGTCCAGTACAATGGCTACATTGCCATCCGGTGTGATCACACCGCCACCGATACCCGGCATGGTAGAAAATTGCTTGCTCAGTGATTTCACTACCAGGTCCCTGCTTTCCGTGATGCTGTCTATATGCAGGGCGAAATTGCGGTCCTTGCCACTGACCAGCAGCATGGGCATGGAGGCATCGACGCTTTCAGGCCTGGACTTGATTTCCAGGTTTAGCAGTTTACCCAGGTAGATATAGTCGTATTGTTTGCCACCGTATTCGAATTGTACGTTTTCGCTTTCACGCTGCAGTTTCAATATGGTTGAGAGCTTTTCCATCTTCACACCATCCAGCGTATTCATGAGAACAACGAAGCGATTGCCCTGGACTTCGAACATGAGGGAGCGGTTCAGTGATGTCGTCAGCGGCAACTGGATAACAAAAGCCGTGCCCTCACCTTCCCTGGAGCTGATTTCTACAGTACCGCCAATCTGGGTGATTTCACTTTTCACCACATCCAGACCAACGCCACGCCCCGAGATGCTGGAGACGGCATCCGCAGTACTGAAACCCGGTTTGAAAATAAGCTGACAGGCAGCATCGTTACTGATCTCGGCATCTGCTTCCAGGATGCCGCGTTCGATAGCGCGATTCTTGACCTTCTCCACATTAATGCCGCGACCGTCATCGCGAATCTCGATCAGGATACTGGCCCCACTTCGAGTAACCCTGACCAACAGGACCGCCTGTTCGGGCTTGCCGGTTTCGGCACGCTGTTCAGGCGTTTCAATACCATGGTCCAGTGCATTACGGATAATGTGTTCAAACGGCGTGATAATGGCCTGCAGTACGTTCTTGTCGAGATTACCCTGCCGGTTTTCCACTTCAAACCGGACATCCTTGCCCAGTTCACGACTGATCTGACGGACCAGGCGGCGCAACCTGGGCACAATGCTGGAAAACGGCACCATCTGCGAGGAAATCAGCCCGTCCTGCAGGCTATTGGTCAGACGCTGCTGTCCTGTCAGGACGTTATCGATATCCTTGAGCCTGTTGGCCAGGTTCTGGCGAATATCCTGCAGGTCATCGTAATCTTCCGTCAGGGATAACGACATTTCATGCAGTTCTGTATAACGGTCCATTTCCAGGGAGTCGAATTCATCAGAAATACGTTCTGTTTCCAGTTCCGTGTTTTCCTGTACCGCAGTGGTGTAACTTTCCCTGGCCTTGTCCTCGAAACGTTTCACGTAAGTGCGCACCTTGTGCAGTGTCTCGTCCATGTCTGACAACAGGTGGCTGATGTCATGGAAGCTTTGCTCGACCCGGTTGCATGAAAAATTGATTTCATCGGCATCGTTCATCAGGTTTTTCAGCAACTGGCTGGATACGCGCACCTGTTCTTCGGCTGCTGCCTGAATGGCCTGTGCCGGCTGTTGTGGAATAACACGGGCTTCATCCGTCCGCGGCGTGATGGCAGTTGGCGCTTCTGCGGTAGCGGCAGACGGGGATTGCACCGCTGCAGGAGCTTCCGCAGGCTGATCTTCTTCCACTGGTGAAGTCTCTGCGACCGGTTCTTCAGCAGGTGACGCGGGGGAGTCACCGGCCCGAACAATCATGCCATCAGCATCCCGGCTGTAAAGCTTGTAGATTTCCTGCAGCTTTTGCATATGCCGGTCACAATCGGCAAAAAATTCGGCGTCATAGCCCTTTTTGGCATTGCGCGCATCAATAATGAAGGTTTCAAATTCATGGGCGCCCTGGCTCAGGGGCATTTCCCATACCAACGCGGAACTGCCCTTGAGAGTGTGCAGGTGACGCAGGTATTCATCGATCACACTTTCATCGCCCTCCTGCCAACGCAGGTACAGGCTGTCTATCTCTTCAAGAATCTCGTCAGCTTCATCCAGGAAAATAGCCAGCAATTCCTGGTCAACCGGCTCTTCCTGCTCTGCTGACTCTTCCTGTTCGACCGGCATGTCGGTGGTAGCCTGTTCAGCAGTATCAGGCTCCGCGATGGGCTCAGGATCAACTGGTGCTGTTGTGGCCACGGGTTCTTCGACAGGTGGTGGTTCGGTGGGCTCAGGTTCGGTACCGGGTTCTGCCGAGCCTGAGTCTGTCGCCACCTCTGATGTACCAGGTGTTGGCTGGCGCACTATCATGCCGGTTTCATCCCGATTGTAGAGTCGGAAAATGTCCTGCAAGGCCTGCAGATGCTTGTCACAGGTAGCAAAAAATTCGGCATCAGGAGCTTTTCCGCTATTGCGGGCATCAATCAGGAATGTCTCGTAATCATGGGCGGCTTTGCTCAGTTCCTTCTCCAGGACCAGGGCGGAGCTACCCTTGAGGGTGTGCAGGTGACGCAGGAATTCATCGATTACACTTTCGTCACCATCCTGCCAGCGCAAGTACAGGGCATCTATTTCCTCGAGGATTTCATCGGCTTCATCCAGGAAAATGGCCAGTAATTCCTGGTCGACGAGCTCTTCAGGTTCGGGCCCTCTTGAAAACGGTTTGGACGCGACGTCGTCAACCGGGAATGTTTCTTCCGGGGTAGATTCCGCTGCCTGCCCGGAAGTGGTTTCCTCACTTTCCTGGTTTGCAGTGCTTTCAGTGCTATCGATGCTTGAGGCACTATCCTCATTATCCGCACTTTCAACACTGGCCGCCGCATCAGTTGTGACAGGTTCAGGCGCCGGTGTCGGCGCTGACATGACATCAAACAGGCGCTCACTGAGTCCGTTATCATCAAGTGGCTCACCGGATTCGAGTTTTCCCGGCATACTGGCAAGCCAGTTGCGCCCTTCGACTAACAGGTTTTCCAGGTTGGCATTGTTGGCTTCAGGATCCAGTTGTCCGCAGGCGGCCTCCATGCTGGCTGCCACCTTCTCCACACTTTCAATGTCAGCCATTTCTGCCGCACCGGCCAGGAAATGCAGCGACTCGCTCATCTCAGCCAGGGTGTCTGCAGTGGCAGTCTTACTGGCCAGTTGCTCTATTTTGGCCACCAGGTCACGCGCTTCGCGCAGGAAGCCGGTAATAATCGGGTCATCCTGTGCAGCCTCGCCTTGGTCAGCGCCACCGCCCTGTTCCATGCTGTCGGACAAATCGGCCAGGGACTTTTCCAGGTCAATGGCTTCAAAAGCCAGGTCGGCGTACTCGGACTTTTCGCCCTTGCCAATATGGCGGGCCAGTTTCTCTGTCAACAAACAGAAGTCCTGGAAAACCAGTGCCATATCGGCAGTAATGGTCTTGTGAGGATACTTTTCCTGGAAACTTTTCATGGCGCTGACGGCACCGGAATAACTTTCCAGGTTTTGTACCCTGGCAATGCCATACAGGGTATGAAGGGGTACCTGCAGGTCAGATGTAGTCGGCGAGTCCTCTCCCCCTCCCAGGATGCTGGAAATCCTGTTATTGATATCGTTGATTTCCCTGCCAACCAATTCGTGGTCCACGTCCCGGGTGTCATCTTCAGCCTTGACCGTGTCGATGCTTTCGGTTTCATCAATCTGCACTTCGGCATTCGTGTCTGCATCCGCCAACATCACATCATCTGAAAGTTCAACGGAGTCACTCAGCGTGGGAACACTGTCGGTAATGATAGGAATCTCGGGATGATCCGGTTCAGCTTCATCTGCCGGTAGCGGGCTGTCGGTGTCTACCGGCTGGCTCAATTCGGGAATTTCAACGTCCGCTGCCGCTTCAGGTGACATCAAACCCACCGCATCCTGACACAACTGCTGGATCAGGGCCGGGTCGGGCGCAGGTGCCGCTGCATTCATGAAGTTTTCCTTCATGGCCGGCAGGGTGTCCAGGACACGTTGCGTCAGCGCCATGACCTCGTCATTGGTACTTTGCTGTTCACCCGTGTAGTCGTAAAGTCGCTCCATGGCAAATGACAATGTGCCGATAATCTCGGCACCCACCATGCGGCCACTGCCCTTCAGGGTATGGAAATACCGGCAACAATCCTTGATGACTGTCGGCTGCAGCGGATCCCGGGCGAGATTGTCCAACTCCTCCCGAAGGTTTTCCATGACCTCGTCGAATTCCTCGGCGAAGATCTCTTTTATGTCATCATCTTCGTCAGATTCTTCCGCGTCATTTCCAGCCAGGTCCTGCGGGGCTGGTATTTCTTCGGGTGTCTCCGACGGTTCTTCAACCGGATCCGGTTCCGGCAGGGGGTCTTCCACGGGCGGTTCGTCGGCCGGAACCTCGTCAGGCTCCTCCACGGGTACAGGTTCTTCCTCCGGCACCTCATGGGGCTCTTCTACCGGGCCTGGTGGCTTTCCTCCACCTCCCTCTGCTGTCTCCGAAGGGTCATCCAGTCCTTCCAGGGACAGGTCAACCGAGGCCCCAGACATCTCTTCAGAAGGCTCGATTTCGGTGGCTTGCCCGGCCATATGCGCATCAGCACTTTCTGTATTTTCTCTATCTGGAGCCAGGGCCTGTTCGTCACTAAAAGTCTCGTTTACCGGTACTGCATCCAGCATCGCCTCCGGGGAAGCTTTTTCAATTGCCGGATCAGTTGTCGGTTCTTCGGATGGCCCGGGGTCATCGGGTTCGGGTGCAGGGTTTGACTCTATAAATGCCTGAAGCACATCGGCAAAGCGACCACTTTTCTCCAGGTAGGTCTGCGAATCCTGTTCACGACCAATGGACAGTTGTTCCAGGTACCAGAGCGAATTGATGACCAGGTGCGACAAGGCATTGAAGGTGGCATCCGGCATGTCCTGGCCAGCCCCCCTGGCAATCAGGTTGACGTAGTCCCTGGCCGTTTCCAGGTATTGCTTCTGCTCGGGCAGGCTGACCACGGTGAATACACAGGCCAGTTCATCCAGTATCTCCCGGGCCTGGTCCAGGTCACTGCCCTGGCAATCGCTCTCTACAAAGGTATCGATATCGGTGATGACTGTTTCCAGCAGTTTCATGGCCGTGAGATAGACATGCAGTTGTGCTGAACTGAGGCCACCTGGGCCTGCAATGGCCGCTTCGGTACTGAACACGGCACGGTCCATATTTTCCAGTCGGTCTACAAGTTCCTTGTTGATCACAAATAACACGCCGGCTGCCTGTGACAGGGCATGTTCCAGGTCTCCTTCAGGCTCATGGGACAGGGACTTGTCGATATGCTCTGCAAGGAAACCCAGGTCCAGGAACATCAGGATTTCACGCAGGTTGAACGCATCCCGGTAGACTTCCTCGACCTTTTCCTTTTCCACACTGGCGCTTTCAATCATCATGTTGATGATATCCACCAGTCGATTGATATCCTCGTTGATCAGTTGCAGTGATCGGTGCAGGGCTGATTTCTTGGCGTAGCGTACCTGTATGTTTCTGAAAGCAGTTTTCATCTGCCTGGACGCTTTCCTGTCCAGGCCAAACCATTGGCGGATAATGGCCAGACGCATGCTTCGGGTTTTGGCGGCTGAAATCACTTCCAGCATGTTGCCCAGGGCATTATCGTCCAGCTCATCCAGTTGCTTCAGGTCGCCGGTGGAAAGCAGATGCAGGGGTTTACCCAGGGCAATGACAGACTTCACTGCACTATCACCAGCGCCATCCTGGAACGTATCAATCACGCCGCCAGCAAGCCCCCACAATGTGCCAAGTCGATAATCCCGGAACATCAATTCCATATTGCCGGCGACGCCCTTGAGGGCCGTTATCGCACGTGTATTACCCGGGTCATCCAGCAGCGCCTTGCCGGCCTTGATGAAAAGCGAGGACTGGCGCGCCAGGACCTCCTTCATCTTGTCTGGTGTCGCCGCATACTGCTGCTTGAAGCTGTTTTTCTGGCGTGAGGAAAGCACGCGACTGTCAAAAACCAGGGCATGGTCCCAGGTTTTCCTGACACGGTTTACGAGATGAAACACCTTGATAAAACTGTCACCGGATTCCAACAAGGCATCTTCCAGCAGGGCAGAAACATCGGAGGTGGCGACGTAAGCTATTTCCAGCCTGGCATCCAGGTCAGCGGCATCCAGGTCGGAATGATCAAGGGTGTCCCGAAGCAGGTTCAGGATTTCAGTGGCCAGCAGTCCAATATTGGGAAAATCCAGCAACTGCAGGATGCCGGGAATAATCGAGAAATTACTGACAGGCTCTGCCAGGTTGGCCAGGGATTTTTCTTCACCCGCGGGCGTGACAATGACATTTTCCAGGGCAACGGCGAGTGCGGCAGTCAGGTCTTCAGTTTCATTCTTGACCCGTTTGAGTGCCGTGTAACTCAGCCACTTCTTCATGTAAACCACCTGGGGGTTACTGCCATTGGTACTGCTTCCTTCGGTGCATTTTCATTTTCTGTAAATCCTTTTAGTGCCGTAACCTGGATCAGGCGCTGGCGGCACTTGGCGAAGAGGATATTCCACCCTGCACGCCGTCTTCCTCTTTGTCTGTCATTTTCAAACCTGAGCCACCGGCCCCTTTTCCGGTACCGGCCTCCCTGTCTTCATTACGCTTGGCCCACCGGTTCTTTTTATTGGCCTCCAGGCTGAAGCCTGCTACGGCATTCTGCAAACGCTCAGTCAATGTACCCAGGTTGCTAATGAACTCCGTTGTCGCCTCAATACCGCTGGTGGTATTGGAGGTCATTTCCTGGATGAAATCCATCGACCCCTTGATCTCGGAAGCGGCCTTGGTCTGGTTACTGGAGGCCTCATTGATACTGTCGACCAGTTCCTGCAACTCCTTGGATACACGCTGAATGTCGTCCAGTGCCGTGCCGGCGCGTTGTGCCAGCCGGGTGCCCGATACCACTTCAGAAGTGGTCTGTTCCATGGATTGAACGGCTTCCTTGATGTCGTTCTGGATGACCTTCACCAGACTCTCGATCTGGCGTGTAGAGCCTGCCGAGCGTTTTGCCAGTTCGTGGACTTCATCGGCAACCACGGCAAAGCCCTTGCCGGCGTCGCCTGCCATGGCAGCCTGGATGGCGGCATTCAACGACAGGGTATTGGTGTGTTCTGCAATATCGTTAATCAGTGAGACGAAACCGCCGATTTCCTGGGAACTCTCACCCAGGCGCTTGATGCGTTTTGCCGTATCCTGGATCTGGTCGCGAATGGTGTCCATGCCGGTGATTGTATCTTTCACCACTTCGGCTCCACCCACGGCGGTTTCCACCGAGTTGTTCGCTACATCCAGTGTTTTCTGGGCGTTTTCATTGACCTGGGTAATACCGTCACCGATTTCACGAATGGAATCATGCACGGAGTTGATGGTCTCGGTTTGCTTGCGGGAAGCTTCGGACAATGACTCCACTGTCTGTTTGGAGTCTTCAGTCGATGCCGTGACTTCATGGGTCACACTGGTGATGGCGGAGACCAGGTCACGTAACTGCTCCACGGCATAGTTGATTGAATCGGCAATGGCACCGGTAAAATCCTCACCCACCGTGGCTTTCACCGTGAGGTCTCCATCGGCAAGGCTGGAGATTTCGCTAACCAGCTTCATGACCGCTTCATTGTTCTTGGAATTTTTCTCAGCAGTAACCTGCTCTGCTTCCTGGGACTGGCGAATAACCTGTTGCCCGTAGGCCATGATGGTCATCAGCATGACAAGGAGCAGGGCATAACCTGCAATGGGTGAGGCCAGTTGCGTTGCACCACCAGAAGCAATGGTGTTACCCAGCTGTGACAGGTCGCCCAGGAGAACTTCACTGCTGCTGACAATATTTGCCACGGCTTCCATCGTCGCCTCAATATCCGGCACTGCTGCAATCACTGCGTCAGCAGGAGCACGTATCCCGGAAATCATGGCCGATACGTTATCCAGGCTGTCGCGGGCATTGGCATCGTTGATGCGGTTTACACCCAGCGCGTTATCGCCATTCTGGAGCGCGTTGTGGTTATCCACAAACAGGTTAATGTCTTCCTGGAACTGGTCTACCTGTGAAGGGGTACTCTGGCCACTGACGATCTGGTTGAGATTCAATGCCATGCGATCTGCCAGCCAGGCCTGGCGCTGGGCAGCTGCCGTGGTAGTCAGTGACTGGTTGCCCGCAAGTAGCGTCTCAACCACGTCTTCATACTCGCGCTGGAGAATGGGAATGATGCTGCGCATATTGGCAGCCTGGGAATTGATCGCCGTAATGCGCTCACGATTTTGCAAAACAAGATCAACGTTATTGCTGATGTCGTTCCAGGTTGAACCAATACCGGGATAACTGGCCTGAATCACATCGCTCTTGCCGGGCAGCGAAGCTGAGAAACCGATACCGGTATTGATATAGGCGCTGGCGCCGTTATTGATCAAGGTCCAGGAAGAGGCAAAATCATTCCTGGCCCGGGACAAGGCTGCGAATGCTGCCTCATCTCCACTGGCAATGGATCCAGCATCCTTGGCCAGTTCCTGGGACAGTACCCGCATATCGGAAATTTGCTGGTTATAGACCTCGTTCTGGCTCGCCACGATATTGACAAACACCTGGTTGACGACCACCAGCACCAGGGTAATAACGATCACGGCCAGGAACAGCTTGGTTTTCGGCTGCCGTCTACGCTTGATCAATAATCTTGATTCTTCCATCTTGCTCTCCTACCTAAACAGGTAAAATCAATGGCTATGATGCCTGCGCAGTCAGTTGGATACCCGGATGTCTTCCGGTCAGTTCATCCAACAGTTTCGCGACATCAAAGCGACACCAGTTTTTATCCTCACTTTCGATACTGGCATCAATATAAAATTCCAGCATTTCAACGTCCGTGCATGCCTGCTCATCCTGCCTGAATTCATCCAGCAGGAATTTCTGCATTCCCATGACATGGTCTACTCGTATAGCGGACAGCTCATTGGCATAACGCAGAATGATCAGTGGACCATCCTCTGCCGCCGTCTCTGTTGATTCTTTTTCCTGGTGCAGAAAGCGGTTGACGTTATACACGGCAACCAGCGATCCACGATAATTCATGACGCCTTCGATCCACTCCACGCAATTTGGAATTGGCGTTACTTTTTTGTCTTTATCCTCTATCACTTCGCTGACCTGGCGGATATCGATCAGGCAATCCCTGTTACCGATGACACACTTGATGCCATGAAAGCGCTTGTGCTGGTCCACGTCTTCCGGCAAGGTTGCGCCCGCCAGCCTGATGCGTTCCTCCAACAGGAGCAGCTGCTGCAAAGGGGTATGAAATCCGCCTGCCGGTTTTTTCACGTCTGCTCCACTTTCCGGTTCAAATACATTTACCAGGTCTTCTCTGCACGCTAATCCGCTGCTTCAGCCTGGCCGGCACCATCAAGCACTGCATCCAGCGCTTTCAACAAATCCGTTTTCTTGAAACCCTTCGTCAGGTAATAACGCGCGCCCTGCTTCATGGCCCAGACTCTGTCAATTTGTTCGTCCTTGCGGCTCACCACAATAACGGGAATATGGCTGGTGGACTCATTTTTTCCCAGTTCACGCGTGGCCTGGAATCCATTGACGTCCGGCATGACCAGGTCCATCAGGATCAAGTCAGGCTGCTCGATCTCGGCAACCTTCAGACACTTGTTGCCATCATTGGTCGACAACACCTGGTGACCTTCTTCCCGTAACATGGCAGCGCTTGACTCAATGTCCGCCGCCACATCATCCACTATTAACACTCGCAGAGATTTCATGAAATTCTTCGCCGTCTGCTTCAGGCTGCCGAGCCTTCGGCACTGCCGGCTCCGGCGTATTCATTGATGGCATCCAGCAATTCATCCCGTGCAAAAGGCTTGGTGAGGTAGGCATTGGCGCCCACCACGTCACTCTTGGCCTTGTCACAGAAACTGGACTTGCTGGACAACATGATGATCGGTGTGCTGCTGTACTGCTCGTTGCTGCGAATCATTGTGCAGGTCTCATAACCGTCAAGCCTGGGCATCATGACATCAATAAAAATAATATCCGGTTTCTCGCGCACAATTTTGGACAAGGCATCAAAACCGTCTTCAGCAGTAACAACATTGCATCCGGTTTTTTTCAACAGGGTTTCGGCTGTTTTCCGGATGGTCTTACTGTCATCAATAATCATGACTTTGATATCGCTAAGATCTTCAGACATTTATTTACTCCTGCTCCGGAATTATTTTCGAGTTAAAGGGCCATTTCCTGCGACAGTGATTCAGCAGCCAGCTCCAGCGGAGCTTTCTGTATATATTCGCCTTTGACCAGGTCCAGTTTCACCTTGCAGCAGGCACTGAGCAGTTCGCTGCTGTCGACGTCACCGGCAAAAACCCTGATCTTATGCTCGTGCAAGCGGTCCACGCATTCGGATAATTGCTTCATCATACTGTCGTCGCTCATGGCCTTGCGCACAAAGCTGCTATTCAACCTGACCAGTTTAACCTTCGCTTGCTGAAGGATCTCTTCCAGGTCATCAATATCCTGAACATTGGACACACATAGCCATACGCCAGTCTCGCTCAGCTTGTCCATCTGGTCTGTGCTGGCCTTCACATCAGTTTTGATATCCCGAATATCAAAATCAAAAACGATCATGCCTTCATGCATGGTGGAAATTTCTTTTTTCACACTGTCAGCGAAACGTTTTTCACTCAGTGACCTGCCATTGAGCGGCAGGACAATTCTGTACTCTTCACCCTGGTTATACAGGTCCAGGATGACTTTTACGGCTGATTGCAGGCTCCACATGTCCAGTTTGCCGGCCAGCGGACTCTGGCTCAGGGCACTGCCCACGCCATCACGGGTGATCTTGTCCTTGCCGTCATTCATGTAAACGGCCAGGTCATAGAATTCGGTTTCAATATCGGCAACCGATATCAGGGCTTCGTAAAAAATGCGCAGGTCGTTGCTTCCCAAGGCACCATTGATTTGTGCCTGGCTGAAAATCGGCTCAGGTTCGGGCTCGACATCCTGAGCTTGCGGGGTTTCAGCAGGCTCTGGTGCTGCGGCCTCTGGTTCTCCAGTCACACTGGTCGGGGACGGCGCATCTTGCGCAGCCGGCGCTTCTTCTTTGGGTGATTCAGCTGCAGGGGCAGGTTCGGGGCCGACCGCTATTTCTTCTGCATCGGTTTTCGGCTCACTTCCCATCAGGAAGGTCTTGATCAAGGCCTCTGCTGATTCCGAGGATGCATCTACGGCACTGACGTCATGAGAAAAAGTCACCAGGGGCTCCTGGTCCTTGAGGCCGATTTCCTTGTTCAGGGCCGCTTCAAACTTGCCCAGCAATTGCGCCTGGTATTCGATCTTCTTTTTGTCTTCTGCCTCATCACCCTTGATCAGGATGAGGAAGCTGTTTTCAGTGAAACGGATCATGAAATCATTGCTGTCCAGTCCGTTTTTGAGTTCACTGGAAAGGGCTTTCATCTTTCCGTTGAGGCTGCCAAAGCCCTTGCCGGCAATGTAGTGCTCGAAACCATTGCCACTGATATGCACAACCTGCCCCACCATGGCATTGGTTTCCTTGGCCTCGGCAATATAGTTGTCCAGATGGGAAAGGAACAGGGGATATCCCAGGCCTTCACCCAGGCCGCCCTCCTTCTCTGTCCTGGCGGAGTTGTCCTTGAATACGACCTGGACACAATCTTCGCCATCATAGGTGACAGGCTTGAAAGTCGCGGTAACGTCGATGATGCCTTCTTTCTCACCAACGGTTTCGACAAACAGTTCCGGCATTACCATGGGTTCGGTATCCGGATTGACACGGACCGAGTGCTGGAAATCGATAATCAGCTGCTTGACCTTGTCGCGCATTTCCGTGGAAATAATATCAATGAAGGGCATGATGATAAGGTCATCCATGTCCTCGTAGCCCAGCATCTTCAGGTAGGCATCATTGCCATAGACATGAATACCATCGGACAGGTAGGCCAGGGCTTCTTCAGTACCTGACATGAGCTGGTCACGATGCTTGGCCAGTTCAAATTTTTCCTGGTTCAGCTGGCTCAGCTGGAAGTTACGGCGGCTTCTTTCAGCTGCCCTGGCAAACACTTCAAAAGAATAATCAGGGTGGAGACTGGAAACGACAGCAGATATCCCCTGCTTGTAGACGCCAGTCAGGAAATCGATGGTGATTTCCACGCTGCTGAGCAGCAGGTAACCGGTTTCCTGCTTGATTTGTTCAAGATACTTGAGGGTTTCCTCCACCCCCGGATCCTTAACCTGGTCATTGACCAGCAAAATATCCCAGTGGGTCTTTTTCAGGGCGGCAAACAGGGAATCCTTGTCATTGACCCGTTCGGAGGTGAATTTCATGCCCATACGCTGAAGGGACTGCAGAAAATCCACGCCTTCATTTTCAGGGGAATCCAGCAGCAAAACCGAGACGTTGGCGTCGGCAGTGTCTCCGGCATCAGGCTGGTTTGCTTGGGGTTGAGCCATGTTCATTTGAGTTGTTATTGGACCGAACCGTTATTATAGGCATGAAAAGGCAATAACAGTCATCATTTTGACCTGCCTTTGCACAGAAAACTTTAAGAATATTCAATGTGTTATTACTGATTTCAAGTTTTGGTGCGAGGACGGTAATGTCCCGGGATCCTGCCCTTTCCCGGCTACCATGCCTTTGATCTGGCCAGGCATGGCAACCTGCGTTCTACAGTTTGGTGACATCTCCTAAGTACTTGATTGGCTGGATATTCTCCGGCTTTACATGCTCTTTTATAACTCTTTCACCCATAGAAAACAGTTTCAAATTGCCATTATGTGACCCCGATAACCTTTTTTTCCTGAGATTCTGGCAACAGCAACAGGGCATGCTCGACAAATGATGTATTCAATTTCCATCATATGGTATTGTTTTCCTGGAATACCCTCTTGTTGCCACCATGCGGCAGGCAATTGACCATGGTCATGGCCAACAGGAGATGCTTCCCGGTTTATTATTTTCGTTTCCCCGTTTTGGACAGACCATGCGATTAACCAGCCACACAGACTATGCCTTACGGGTGCTGATTTTTGTCGGCGCTGCCGGAAGAAATGTCACCATCTCGGAAATTTCCACAGCCTATGCCATTTCCAAGGAGCATTTACGCAAGGTCGTGCATGCCCTGTCCCAACATGGCTACCTGAGCACGAGCCAGGGCAGGTACGGTGGTATCACGCTGGCCATGCCGCCTGACCTGATCAATATCAGGAAAGTAGTGGAACAGATGGAAAACACCAATATCGTGGAGTGTTTTAACAGAGCGACCAATACCTGTGCCATTGACGGCATGTGCCTGCTGAAAAAAGCCCTGTATGAAGCCAGGGAAAACTTCATGAGTGTTCTGGACAGGTACCAACTCAATGACCTGATCCGCAATCCCGACCTGGTCGCCTTCTGCCAGTCCTGAAAAAAATACAATAAGTGTTGTAATGGATATGTTTAATGATGTATATTTTTTACATTGTTAATTAGTACCCCCTAACTCGCCAGGAAAGGAGACACACCATGAGCAGTTTATATGAACAAATTGGCGGCGCTGACGCTGTCAACGCAGCCGTCGATATCTTTTACCACAAGGTGCTGACTGATCCCATCATCATGGATTTTTTCGATGACGTAGACATGGACAGGCAAATCGGCAAGCAAAAGGCCTTCCTCACCATGGCGTTTGGCGGTCCCAACAACTATACCGGCAAGGACATGCGTGAAGCACACAAGCACATGAACCTCACCGAGGAACATTTCAATGCCGTGGCAGGACACCTGCAATCTACACTGGAAGACCTGGAAGTCCCCAAGGACCTGATCGACCAGGTCATGGCCATTGCCGCCAGTACCCACGATGATGTCCTGAACCTGTAATCACCAGGTCAATGCACTAAACAAAGGCAGCCACCAGGCTGCCTTTTTTATGGCTGCCATTTCCCGGCGAAAGGCTATGAACTTGTGGCACGGCAAGCACAACGGTGAAAAAAATTCACTTGATGGGCCATGCCGGATTGAAGATTCAATGACCAGCTATTCTGCTTGTCATGATGAACGGACCTGGCGTACCGGTGTTGCGGATTCAGTCTTTGCACCCCCGGGTCAATACTGGACAATCTCATCGGGAAGTCGTTATGCTCCTTTTAAATAAGGACTTGAAGCAAATAAACAAAGGGGATCAGTAGATGCAGCTGAAACAGCAATGCCTGTTCGTCCTGTTGTCGTTGGGAATTGTGACCTGTGGTCAGGCAGCTGAAATGGATGCCGTGGGCTGGTTGGACAAGGATGATAACTGGCCTGAGAAAAAGCAACGCTTGCAGACCTTTGGTGAACAGTTTGACACAGCCATTGAGTTATATGACTTTCTCGAATCCAGTGCCAACGGCGGTGAACAGCTTGACTGGCAGGACATGGGCGAGCCAGCCTATGACTGGTCCGGCATCTACACCCGCACTGGCGGGGGCCTGTCCTTTGACCCTGACATCCGCGCCAGTGAAACCACTGCCCAGTTGACCGCAACCGGTGCCGCCGCCCGCCAGGTAAAGATAGACCGTATTAACGAAACCGGCGGCGAATACGACCCCATATCCGATTGCCGGCCACCGGGATTCCCGCGCTGGGCTACCGAACCCTTCCTGCATGAGTTCATCGTAACGCCTGACCAGACCTGGTTGATCAATGAAATGGTCAATGACATTCGTCGCGTTTATACCGACGGCAGCGAGCATACCCTGCCAGAAGATGCCTATGCCTCGGCCAACGGCGATACCATCGGGTTCTGGCACGACGGTATGCTGATCACTCACACCACCTACCTGTTGAGCGGCCAATACCAGCGCGGCACACAGCCGGACTATTCCGACCAGGTGGAAATCGTTGAGCGCTGGAAGAAGGTTGACGGCATCACCCTGGAAGCCGATTACTGGGTGTTTGACCCGGTGAATCTTGCCGAGCCCTGGTATACCCGCCATAGCTGGACCGAACTAGCCAATGACGATAACTACCTGCGCATCCGTTACTGGGACTGCCGCGAAAACCAGAACAACGACATTCTCGAAAAATCAGACGGCACCAGCCAGTTCCTTGATTTTGATTTCATCGATGATGACGCCGCTGTCAGCACAGACAACGAAATACGTTAAGCGCTGTCAAATTTCACAAGGTGACACGAATGAAACACTTACTGAAAATTTCCTTTTATCTTTTAGCCTTTACCCTTTATCCGGCCCAGGCCCATCACTCCGGTGCCATGTTTGATTACCAGAGCACCGTGGAAGTCACCGGCGTGGTAAAGGAGTTCCAGTACACCAATCCCCATTCCTGGCTGCTTGTGGATGTCACCAACCCGGATGGTTCAGTGACAACCTGGGGTTTTGAAGCAGAAGGCCCCAGCACACTGATGCGTGCCGGCATCCGCAAGAATGATTTTCCGCCCGGCACCCCGATAACCATTCGCGGTAATCCCATGAAGGACGGCCGCAGCGCCGGTGCCTGGATCGATGCCATTGTCGATGGCAAAACTGTCAATCCGCGCAATGGCTTTGCTGTCATTCCTGCCGACGAATAGGCGACGGAAAGTGGCAGTTTTATAAATGGATTCAAGTGACACACCGTTGCACTTGAACCATTGCTGAAGGAGTTCTCACCACCTTGAAAGCGGCCAGCCCACTTCGTGGCGATGTCTTTGGTGGCCTCACAGCCGCCGTGGTCGCCCTGCCGCTTGCCCTGGCCTTCGGTGTAGCTTCCGGTGCCGGCGCTCTGGCCGGGCTTTACGGCGCCGTGATTCTTGGCTTCCTGGCGGCAATGCTGGGCGGCACCCCCTCACAGATATCCGGTCCCACCGGGCCCATGTCGGTGGTCATGGCGATCATCTTCATGCTGTTTGCCGACCAGCCGGCCATTGCATTCACCATCGTCATGCTCGGTGGCCTGTTCCAGCTTGTCTTCGGTCTGTGCAGGTTGGGCACCTATATCAACCTGGTCCCCTACCCTGTCATTTCCGGGTTCATGAGTGGTATCGGTTGCATTATTATCATTCTGCAACTACCGCCCCTGTTGGGCCAGGTCACACCGGATGGCGGCATACTGGAAACCCTGGTCGCCCTGCCGTCTCTGGTCCAGCACATCAATGTCCAGGCCCTGCTGACCGGTGTAGCAGCCCTGGCCATTATTTATCTCACACCGGCACGGATCAGGTCGGTTGTCCCACCCCCCCTGCTTGCCCTGGTAATTGGCACCCTGGCGGTAATGTTCCTGTTTCCCACTGCACCCGTAATCGGTGAAATACCCAGCGGCCTGCCTACCCTGCAAATGCCGGCATTCAATCTCGCCGATTTCGCCGTGATCATCCGCTATGCCCTGGTGCTGGCCTTTCTTGGCTCCATAGATTCATTGCTGACATCACTGGTCGCCGACAGTCTCACGCGCACCAGCCATGATTCCAACCGGGAATTGTGTGGCCAGGGAATCGGCAACATGGTTGCCGGGCTGTTTGGTGCCATACCTGGCGCCGGTGCCACCATGCGCACCGTGATCAATATTCGCTCTGGCGGCACAACAAACCGCTCAGGCATGATTCATGCCCTGGTTCTGCTGCTCGTGGTACTGGGGTTCAGCCAGGCGGTCGTCCATATTCCCCATGCTGTACTGGCGGGTATCCTCATCAAGGTTGGCATCGACATCATTGACTGGCGATATCTCAAGCGTGTCACCCGGGCACCCAAGGCGGGTGTCATCATCATGCTGGTCACCCTGGTGCTGACCGTCATCATCGACCTGGTGACTGCTGTCGCCGTAGGCATGGTGATGGCTTCCCTGCTGTTCGTGAAACGCATGGCCGTGGCACAGCAACAGAACATGCAACTGGTCAGACAGCCCGGTGAGCTGAAAAATCTTGATACAGAGGAAACTGCCATTCTGGAAAGAGCCGAGGGCCGCATCGTACTGTTTCATGTTGAAGGGCCGATGAGTTTTGGCTCGGCCAAGGATATGGCCCGGGTACTGCGCTCCTCCAGCGGCCGCGATATCCTGGTTTTCAACCTGACGGATGTCACATTCATCGACAGCAGCGCCTCGATTACCCTGGAAGAAGTCATGGTGGATATCCAGAAACAGGGAGACACCGTCATCCTGTGTGGCATGCGGGAAAATGTGAAAGATGTCCTGTCGCGCTTCGGCATACTTGACCAGGTGAAACCGGGATGTGTGGTCCCTACCCGTCTCGAGGCCTTGCGCCAGGCCGACAAGTTGCTCAATGCAGATTCCCCTGAACCAGGGCAATCAGCTGAAAAAGCAGGGCTTTAGGAGCCTGTCTTTTCTATGACCAGGGTCAGTTCGGCCACCTTGAAACCGAACTTTTTCAGGTCTGTCCTGTTAATCAGGTGATCCTCTTCGACCAGGTATAACCAGTCGTCCAGATTGAGTTCGATGGTGCCATCGTTCCAGGGGACATCCAGCGTGTATTGCCAGTTGAAAGCAGATCCGGCTACCTGACCGCTGGCGGTACCAACCACATCACCAGCGGTGCCGGTATAACGGTTGTTGCCCTGGTGCACCAGCGTCCAGACCCGTGTCTGTTCCTCGCCGTCATCAAAAATAAAATGCTCATCCAGGGTGCCTTCTTCACCTTCCCAGGATGCGGCAATGGTGGCGCTGAATTTACGGGTCACGCGCCCCGACCTGTCCTGCAGTATGCCGTAGGCAACCAGGTCACCATTGAAGAAGGTTTTCAGGTCAAGCGGCGGTGTCGTTTGTGCATATTCATCGATACTCACACGGCTGCAGCCGGCAAGCACCAGAAAAGTCATGACAATCAATAATCTCATTAGTCTATCCCCAGTAATTGGTCTCTGAATTGTGGCCGCGATGTCCGCTCGGAAAGCCAGATGGCAGCAAAATTCCTGCTGAAGCCTTCATCTGCAATAGCACCAAGCTTCATGTTGTTGTGAAAAAAATGACTGGCCTCATCTGCAACAAACAGGGTGATCGTGTCATCCCTGTTGACATCCGGCAGCAGGTCCATCAAACGTCTGATCCAGTCAGGATCGGCCTGTACACCTATGTCTTGCCATTGCCGCTGTGTTTCCTCAACCAGTTGCTTGCCGGTAAAAGCACGCTTGTAGGTAAGGCTGAGTGCAAAGGGTGTTTCTGGTGGAAAATCAAACCGCTGTGTCGGGCTGTACAGGGATGCTTCGTATATTGGCCAGAACAGGAAGTTCAGCTCAGCAGCGCCAACCAAGCGATAACTTTCCCAGGGCAGCGCTTGCGCAGCCACGCCGGTGGGCAGGGTCAATACGACACCGAGAAGCAGTCCGGCCAGTGCTTTCATGATGCTTGATCCGGCCCGGTAATATGCCGCACGCCGGCGGTGGCAAGCGGCAGGAAAAGCGCCCATAACAGGGCAACCAGCATCATCGTCACCGGGTAGGACCAGGAAAATGCGACCGCCCCCATCAGGAAACCTGCCGTATAGCCGGCACTGCCAAACCCCATACCCGCCAGTGCCTGGAAGTGAACTGGCCAGTTACCCAGAAAGGCGAAGCCATTGGCCAGAACCAGGGCAAAGGATAACCACAACATCACCAGCCATGACGGCAACCAGGGCGTGCTGAAAAGAAAAATGTCCAGGCTGGTCAGCAGGGTATCCAGGACCAGGCCCATGACACAGACCAGGGCTACCGCCGGCAACGTGCGTTTGTAATTGGTCAGCAGGAAAAGGCGCAACAGGATAACCA
>Ga0181591_10000129_pt1 | contig 48832 bp, 66 predicted proteins | sample 071ome_33_FD_133757 | JGI IMG/M metagenome (GOLD analysis project Ga0181591, IMG submission 133757) | Coastal salt marsh microbial communities from the Groves Creek Marsh, Skidaway Island, Georgia - 071412AT metaG (megahit assembly) | ecosystem: Environmental > Aquatic > Marine > Intertidal...
ACACAGACACAAATGCCTATGCTGAAATAGGAACAGATGGCTCTGGTATTTTGAATTTTATGGCTGACGAAGGTAATACTGGAGCATCTCCAAGAATTACTTTTGATGTATCTACAACAGAAGTTATGCGTATCGACAGTTCTGGTAATGTAGGTATTGGTACAAGTTCTCCAGATAATTTACTTCATATTGAAGGTGACCAACCAACTTATAAATTAACAAGCACAAATCCTTTATCTACTGCTGTAGGTACAGAAACAATAGCTGATATAGATTTTGAAGCTCAAAATAATAATTTATACAGAACAACTGCTAGAATAAGAGCAAGACAAGATGGTACTTGGAGTGCAGCTACAGCTAATTTTGCACCTACAGCTTTAGATTTCTTTACACAAGATAATTCAACAAGTGATACTATGACATCACCAAGAATGACTATTAATGAAGATGGTAACATAGGTATTGGTACAAGTTCTCCATCAACTAAACTTGATATTAATGGTGGTTTAAAATTTGTAGATACTATGAGTTTTTCAGATAGTGGTGCAACAGTTAGTTGTTTTTTTCAAGCTAGTACTGATATTTTTCAATATGGAACATCAACAAGTGACCCCATAGCAATTTATACTAATAATGCAGAACGTATGCGTATTGATGCTTCTGGTTTTGTATTAGCTGGAACTACAACTCCTGTTAATAATGGTCATACTTTTAAAGCAATAGCAGATAGTAATCTTTATTTTGCTTTATCAGCTGAAGATGCTACTACAACTGATGGAAATATAAGAGGTGTTTTAGCTTATGCGTCAGGTAGTAGTGGTTCAGCAGGATATTTGTTTGTCGGAAGAAATTCAGCTCAAGATGTTTTTCATGTAAGAAGTAATGGAGATGTAGATAATCGAAATAATAGTTATGGTGCAATATCTGATAGAAATTTAAAAGAAAATGAAGTTGATGCTAGTTCACAATGGAACGATATTAAAGCAATTCAAGTAAAAAATTATAATCTTAAATCATTACCTGAAATAACTCATTTAGGTGTAATAGCACAAGATTTAGAAGCATCTGGTATGAATGGTTTAGTTAAAACAGATGAAGATGGAACTAAATCAGTTAAATATTCTATTCTATACATGAAAGCAGTTAAAGCACTTCAAGAAGCTATGGAAAGAATTGAAACACTTGAGGCTAAAGTACAAACTTTAGAAAACAACCAACCATAATAGGAGAAACAACATGATAACATACGAATGGTCTTTCCCTAACTTTGAATGTGATTCAGAGAATAAGGTAAAGACAATACATTGGAGATATACAGCAGTAGATGGAGAACATTCAGCTAGTATGTATGGCTCTTGTGCAGGTTCAGAAGGTATGGATTTTGATGCTATGACTAAAGAGCATTGCGAAAATTGTGTTCTTGAAAATCAAGATACTACAATTGAAGATATGCAAAGCAACTTGTCTGCACAAATCGAAAAACAGAAATCACCTGAATTGACATCAAAAACTAAGGAGTGGTAAGACTTAATCTTATAAAAAGATTCTGATATAATAGCCATAAATAATTTTTAATTTATGGCATTCGGAATATCAACATTTGCAGAAGCACCTTTTGCGTCATTAGCCTCAACTAATGCGACTGTTGCTGTATCTGGAATACAGCTTAATACCAATATTGGTAATGAAATTGTTACAGGAGACGCTAATGTAACATTAACAGGAATTCCATTAACATTTACTATTAATGATGTAACTGTTGCACTTAATACACCTGTTGATGTAACAGGTCAAAATTTAACAATTAATCTTGGTGATGAGTCTATTGTTGCTGACGCTAATGTAGATGTTACAGGCGAACAACTAGATTGGACTATTGGTACATTTTCTATTTCAGCAGATGGTAATGTAAGTATTCCTGTTTCTCCAGAACATGAAATAACATCAGATTTAGGATCTACCAATATAACTGCTGATGCAAATGTTACAGTAACAGGACAGTCTGTATCTTTAACATTAGGCCAAGAAACAATTGATTTAAATACCCCTGTTGATGTAACAGGAGAACAGTTATCTACAAATACAGGATCTGTAACAATTGATCTAAACACTCCTGTAGATTTAACAGGACAACAGTTAACAATTGCTTTAAATAACCCTTTAATTACCGCATGGTCAAACGTTGATCCAGATGTTACAAATACATGGACTGAAGTAAATACAAGCGACACAGCTGTTTGGATAGAAGTTGATCTTGCAGCTTAGAGGATATATAATACAGTAAATTATGGCATCTACATATTCTACAGATTTAAAATTAGAACTTATGGCTACTGGTGAAAACGCTGGTACATGGGGAACTAAAACTAATACAAACCTAAACCTTGTTCAGCAAGCAATTGCTGGTTATGAAGCAATCGATGTTGCTTCTGCAGATGTTACTTTAGTTATGTCTAATGCTTCTATATCTAATGCAAGAAACATGATTCTTAATTTTACAGGAACTTTAGCTGCAAACAGAACTGTAACCATTCCTGATTCAATAGAAAAATTTTACATATTAAAAGATGGTACAACACATTCAGGAAACACTTTAACTTTTAAGACTGTATCTGGTACAGGATTTACTTTAGATGAAGGTAAAATTCATGCAGCCTATTCAGATGGAACCAATGTTAATGAAGTTGCATTAAACACTTTAGGTGGAACAATCGGCACAGCTCAAATCGAGGATAACTCTATTACAAATGCAAAATTAGCAAACGATGCAGTTGATACGGCAGAAATGGTAGACGACGCTGTGACTAATGCTAAAGTTGCAGATAATGCTATTAATACTGCACAAATAGTTAATGATGCAGTTTCTACAGCTAAAATAGTTAATAATGCAGTTACTGCAGATAAACTTCAAAGAAAATTTACAATCAGTACTAGTGATCCATCTGGAGGCAGTGATGGAGATATCTGGTTTAAATATACATAGGAGGCCCCATGGCTAATACCTATGGTAAAGCATCAGGAACTTTTAGAAACATAACTACGATTAAAGCTAAAGTATCAGGAACTTGGAGAGAGGTAGTTACTGGTTATGCTAAAGTAAGTGGAGTTTGGAAACCTGTTTACTATTCTTTTATTCAAGCAACGGGTGGAAGTATATCGGACACTACGATTGGAGGAGTTCCTTATCGAGTACATACTTTTACTTCTACTGGTTCTTTTGTTATATCTAGTGCACCTCCAACAGCAACTATAGAAGTATTTATGTGGGGAGGTGGAGCAGGAATAGGTGGATACAATCCTCCAGGTGGTTTAGATCCTGGTAGAAATGGTGGAGATGGCGGTGGTGGAGCATATGCTACTAATTCTTCACTTTCAGTGAGTTCTGAAACATTATCTGTTTGTGTTGGTGGAGGCGGAACAGGAGGCTCTGCTGGAGCAGGTGGATCGGGAATTACAATTAGTGGAACACAATATTATTATGGAGGAAGAGGAAACGCTCCAGGGCCTTCTGGATTCTCCCAAGGGGGAGGTGGAGGTGGCGGTGCTTCTGCTTTAATAAGAGGAACAACAGGTTTAATTGTAGCTGCTGGAGGCGGTGGCGGTGGCGGTGTAGAAAGAGCTGCTTTAGGATACTCTGCAGGTAATGGTGGCGGTGGAGGTCAAAATGGAACTCCTTCTCCTCAAGGTGCTTCAGGAGGAACTGCTGGAGCTTCTGGAACAACAAATGGTTTAACTAATGATGCTGGAGGAGATCAATCTGCTGGAGGTGGCGGAGGTGGTGGTGTCAATGGTGGTGGTGCTGGAGGAAACCCTGGTACAGACAATCAAGGTGGCGGTGGAGCTGGTGGAGGAACTTCTCTCGGTTCTTCGGTTACTAATGGAAACCTTCGTGTACCAGGAAATAATACAGGATATAATACAAGTAATTATGGTTATGGAGGAGGCGGAGGATTTCCTCCTTCCCAAACAAATGGAAACCCAGGGTTAGTCGTAATACGATACCCAATACAAACATAATATTATGCCATTAACAAACGTACAAATTAGACCAGGTATAAATAAAGCAGATACTCCTTCAGGTGCGGAAGGACAATGGATTGATAGTGATTTTGTAAGATTTAGATATGGTCAACCTGAAAAAATAGGAGGGTTCACGGCCATCGGACAGCAAACAATAGCAGGTCCTGCTAGAGCCCAGCACACTTGGAATGATTTAGAGGGTAGAAAATATGCAGCGATAGGTACGTCTAAAGCTTTATATATTTATTATGAAGATAAATTTTATGATATTACTCCATTAGATACAGCTATAACTGGTGTTAATTTTGATTCAACTTCCAGCTCAAACATAGTTACTGTAAATAAAACTACACACGGTTTAGAGGTTGGTGAATATATAACTTTTACAAGTGTAACTATACCAGGTACATCTTCTTTCACTGCATCTGACTTTGAAAATTATACTTTTGAAATTTTGACCGTTCCAACAACAGGAACCTTTACAATACAAATGAAAACAACTGAAACAGGGACACCTATGTCAGGTGGTGGCTCTGCTAGTATAAACCCTTATGAAGAAATTGGACCAACTATTCAAACCTATGGTTATGGTTGGGGAACAGATACTTGGGGTTCTGATGAATGGGGAGCAGGTAGTACATCCTCAAGCGTTATTCTTGATCCTGGTAACTGGAGTTTAGATAACTTTGGACAACAATTAATAGCGACTATTAAAGACAGTAAAACATTTATATGGGATCCAGGGACAACAAGTCCTCAATTAGAAACTATGGCAACTTTAATGACAGGTGCACCAACTGCATCTAGACTAACTATTGTATCTGATCGAGATAGACACGTAGTTCATTTTGGAACAGAAACAACTATTGGAACTACTTCTACACAAGACCCTATGTTTATTAGGTTTAGTGATCAAGAAAATTACAATGTATATGAACCTACTTCAGTAAATACTGCTGGTACATTTAGACTTGATACAGGTAATAAAATTGTAGCTGCGGTTTCTGGTAAAGACTATAATTTAATTTTAACCGATCAAGCTGCTTATACAATGCAGTTTGTAGGTCCACCATTTACATTCTCTATTAGACAGGTAGGTTCTAACTGTGGATGTATTGGACAGCATGCTGTTGTGTATGCAGATGGTCAAGTATTTTGGATGGGCACAGGTGGAGGTTTTTTTAAGTTTGATGGTACAGTTAAATTACTTCCATCTTTAGTAGAAGATTTTGTATTTAGTACTACTGGAAATAATATTGGTATTAATTATGCATCTAACGAAATTATATATGCATCCCATAATTCTTTATTTAATGAAATCGTTTGGTTTTATCCTTCAGGCAAACCTTTAAATAGTCCAGCGGTACAAAATAACAGATCAGTTATATATAACTATGTAGAAAACACTTGGTCAGTAATGACATTAGCTAGAAGCACCTATGCTGACGCTTCTACGTACGATAATCCCTATGCTACTGAATATAATCCAACAGGCACTCCTACAGTTGATAATCTAAGTGGTGCTACTAATACTTTCGGTGCAAGTACTTATTTTGCACATGAGATTGGAACAAATAAAATTGCATTAGATGGTAGTGAAACAGCTATTGCAGCATACATTCAGTCTGGAGATTTTGATTTACCAACAGATGGAGACGGTGAATATCTATTAAGAATATCTAGATTTTTACCAGATTTTAAAAACCTACAAGGAAATGCACAAGTAACTATTTTTTTAAAAGATTTCCCTATTCAAACAGGGACATCTTCACAATTAGGACCTTTTACGATAAACTCTAGTACAACTAAAATAGATACAAGAGCTCGAGGACGATTAGCTAGTTTAAAAGTAGCTAATACTTCAACAGATGAAACATGGAGATTTGGAACCTTTAGAGCAGATGTAAACCAAGATGGAAGAAGATAATGGCTAAAATAAACGTATATGTACCAGAACCACCTGAAGAATATACTCCAGAAGGTTTTAGACAAATTAACCAAGCATTAGAGACTGTTGAAAATCAACTTAACACATCTTATCAACAAGACTTGAAAAATGATCAAGATGCATTTAATTTCTTTTTATCATGACAATACAATATAAAAATCAAGGTTTTATTTTAAACACAACTAATTTAACTACAATACTTACAATTGATGCTTCCTCAAGAGCGTTGGTAAAAAATATTGCAGTTACTAATGAACATAATAGTAATAATTTAGTAGAGATGTATTTAACAGATAACTCCGCTGCTACCGATTATGAATTTTTTCATAAAAATATGGTAGCAGACGAAACTGCTCAAGCTGCAGGGCAAGTTTTAGTATTAGAAGAAAGCGATGGGATTAAAGCTCAAGCAGACGTAGCAAACGTTGTTAAAGGCGTTATTTCTTATGCACTTATAAATAGATCGCAGGAAAATGGCTAAACAAAAATTTGTTCACTATGAACCTAGGCCAAAGCCTAGAAAACGTCCAAGACGTCACAAGAAGCGGTTGAATAAAAACGAAAAACGTAGTATAAAGAAATATAACCGACAAGGACGAGGATGACAAAAACAGTTATTATAAATGGAGAAGAAGTTCCAGTATTACCAGCTAAAGTGGTAGAAACAATAAAAAACAAAAGAACAGAAAAAGTATATGCTACCAAAGCTGATTTTGATGCTGATGTTGCTGATCCCAATACTGACACTACTGCTGATGACTTTCGACAGGATGTGGGTATTGAGGTTGCATCTTTACAGGTTTTTGGTAAAACTAAATAATGCAAAAACCATTTGGTGGAACCGAGATACAAGTAAAGTATCTAGAAAATTTCGTAGATAAAGATTTATTAAATAAGATAAATTTAACTACATCTATTCCAGAAAAAGAACCTGTTGTAGTTGATAGAACAAATGTGCTTTGGGTGCATAATAGTTATGACCAAGCTAATCTTGCACCGTGGTTCAAGAAAAAATTAAATCATGGAAAGTATGATTGGTATGTATTTAATAGTCATTGGACATATGAAAAATATAGATATTTTTTTGATATTCCTACTGATCAATCTTTGGTTATAAAAAATGGTTTTACTGATGATTTAACTATCAGAACTAATTTTGAACCTAAACCTAAAATAAAATTACTATATTCTTCTACCCCTTGGAGAGGTTTAGATGTTTTATTAGCGGCAATGGAAGCATGTCAAAAAAATGAACATATTGAATTAGATGTTTATTCTAGTACACAAATATATGGAGACCAGTTTAAACAATATAACGATGATAAATTTAAACCTTTATATGAAAAAGCTAAAAGCTTACCTAATGTAAATTATAAAGGCTACTTAACTCACAATGAATTATTAAAGATAATTCATACTTATGATGCTTATGTGCATCCATCTACTTTTGAAGAAACATTTTGTATAGCAGCTATGGAAGCATTAGCAGCTGGTATCATTGTAATGACTACAGATTTAGGAGCTTTACCTGAAACATGTGGAGAGTTTCCTATTTACGTACCGTACATGAAAGACAAGAAGAAACTTGCAGAAAAGTTTGCTTATGCAATAAATAGTTTACCTTCATTTATAAATAACTACCCTGAAGAAGCCTTGAAGTTTCAACAAGATTATTATAGAAACTATTATCATTGGGATACAATAAAAACTTATTGGGAGAATTTTTTAAATGGAATCAAAACCTAGAATATACGTATCAACCCCTGTACACTCAGAAGTATCTGTTCATTATTTTAAAGCTTGTTTAGAGTTTCAAAAAGAATGTTTTATTAGAAAGATTCCTGTACAGTTTCAAGTTATGAAATCATCATTGGTTACACAAGGTAGAAATTTATGTGTATCAGGTTTTTTAGATTCTGATTTTACACACATGTTATTTATAGATTCGGACATGACCTTTAACTTTAAGATGGTCGAAAGAATGTTAGAGTATGACAAAGAAGTATGTTTAGTTCCTTATCCCGTAAAGACATTTGATAACGATAAAATAACTGAAGCTATAAAAGCAGGGGTAAAACTAAAACCGCAATTAGTAGGAAACCAATATACTTTAAATGTAGATAACCCTCATGATGTTAAAGTAGATAAGGGTTTTATCGAACTTAATAGAGGTCCTACAGGATGTATGTTAATTAGACGAGATGTATTTGATAAACTAAAAAAAGAATATCCAGAGTTTGAAATAAAACAAAAAACATTAATTGATGGTAAATTAGTTGATCGAACTAACTTCTATAACTACTTTGATACTTATTGGAATAAAGAAGATAAAACCTATACAGGAGAAGACTTTTTCTTTTGTAAATTATGTAAGCATGCAGGTATTAAAATGTATGGTTTAATTGACGAATATATTGAACATTATGGAGAGTTTGCCTACACAGGAAGATTAATAGACGAATTTGAGATAAAAAAAGCTGTAGGAAAAGTGTCCTCTGACGTATTGAATTCTGACTAGAAAGCCTTTAAAATAGGGTGTATTATATATAATAGGAGTTATTTAACATATGGCGTTACCCGCGTTTTTAGTACCCGCATTAACATCTTTTGCTTTAGCAAAACTAACAGGAGCTAGTACAAAGAATGCACTTAAAGGTGCACTCATTGGAGGACTGACAGGAGGAATTGCAGATAAGTTAACTGCACCTGCAGCGGCAGCGAATGTAACTAAAGAATCTGTAATGGCTCAAATGATGAATGCTCCAGTAGGTACATCTCAATTACCTCAAGCAGGGGGTGTTGTTACATCAGGAATAGAAGCAGCTAAACAAGGTTTAAAAAAACCTTTGTTTGATGTGTTTGGTAAAACAGTTACAGGTGGAGATGTTTTAAAGTATGGAATACCTGCAGCGGCAATTTATAAATCATATGCAGATGCAGCTAAGGCTCCAAAAGAAACTATGTTCTATGGTGCTAACCTAGCTTATGCAAACCCAGATATTTATTCTCAAGTAGGTCCAACATCTTTTAAAGTGGGTGAATACGATGATCAAGGACAAATGACAGCAGTAGGTATAGAAGGTGCTGAAGACTATGTACCACCAGAAGAAGTATATAGAAGAGGGGATCAAGCTCCTATGCCATATGCAGTAGGTAAACAATTAATTAGTGCTAGCACAGGTGGATTAGCTACATTAAAAGGAATTCAAAAATACAATGCAGGTGGTCAAGTACTACCAAGTAAAATGAACTACGATGAAAACGACGCTAACAATTATGTTAGAGCAAATGGTCATATAGTAGATATGTCAGACTTAGCTGACAAAGATGAAGATACAGTTTTAGCTCAACTTGCAGATGGTGAATTTGTAACTAGAGCAGATGGCGTGTTAGGAGCAGGAATATTAGCAGGTGCAAATCCAGGTAACATGGAAGAGATGAGAAAAAAAGGTGCTAAATATTTTTATGAACAACAAGCTAAGTATAAAAGAATTTTTGATCTTTTGCGAAAGAAAAAACAAGAGGCTAATTAATGCATCTAATTCAGTTTAAAGCTGAAGAAATAGATAGAGTTTGGGCACTTGTTAAAGATAGAGTTCAAGACGCATTAGATCGAAACCACAATTTTAGAGACAACCAACACGTCAAAGAAAATTGTAAGAATGGTATAGAACAACTATGGGTCATAGTAGATAACAAAGATGACATTCATGGTGTTTGTATAACTCAGGTTGTACAACATCCTAACTATAATATAGGCACTGTTAGGATGGCTACAGGACATGATTTACCTTTATGGTATGATCAAGTTAAACACTTTGAAAAGTGGGCACATGATGAGTATGGATGTAAGAAAATTGAAATCTACGGAAGACCAGGTTGGAAAAGAATATTAAAACCATTGGGATATGAGTTTACTCATGTTCAAATGGATAAATTTATAGGAGGAAACTAATATGTCATCAGGTGGTGGTGGAGGCGGATCAGCTCCCGCAGTACAAACACAAATAGTTAGAGAAGCACCAGGTATTGAAGAACGTAAACTAGGCTTGATGGATATTGGTCTTACTTTAGGTCAGCAACCTGTTAACATACCTCAAGTTCAGGTAGCAGGGCCAACGGGCCTTGAACAAGCTGCTTTTCAACAAGCAGGAACTACAGGGGTAGGTGCAGCAACACAACAGGCTGGAATTACTGCTTTACAACAAGCTGCAGGTGCACCAAACATTTCACAATTTTTCAATCCATATCAAAACTATGTATTAGATGAAATTAATAGACAAGCTGCTCAAGGGATGACTAGAACACAAGGACAAGCCGTACAAGCGGGTGCTTTTGGTGGTGGAAGAGAAGGTGTTCAGTTAGCAGAACAAGAAAGAGCTAGACTAGGTTTAATTGGTCAAGCACAAGCTTCAGGATTCCAAACAGCATTAGGTGCTGCTCAACAACAGCAACAAGCTCAACTACAAGCTGGTCAAGCTTTAGGTGCTGCGGGTCAATCTCAACAAGCTATGCAACAAGCTGATATTCAAAGTCAGTTAATGGCAGGTGGAGCACAAAGACAGTTACAGCAACAACAATTAGATGCGGCTAGAGCTACTGAATTACAAAGAGCTTATGAACCTTTCCAAAGAGCTGAGTTTATTAAAAACATATACGCAGCGGGCCCTACTTCACAGTCGGGTATTACTGCAGCTACAACACCAACAGTAAACCCATTAGCTCAAACAGTAGGAACAGGTATTGCTGCTTATCAAGCGTATGCAGCATCACAACCTAAAACAATAGTTCAAAGTTAGGAGGCCTGAGTGGACGATCCAGTACTAAACAGAAAGATGTTCAGGCACGTAGCTTTACGTACAGGTAAACTACAGCCTAAAAGATATAATAGAGGTGCAGGCAGTTATGGTGTATCTCCTTATGGTCCTTTCTTAACTAACGAATCTCAAGGTGTTAGTCCAATTGAAAATCAACCAGGTAATAGAATTGTAGTTAAAGACGGTCGAAGAATGGTTGTCGATAGATTTGGTAATGTAATTAAAACAGAGTACATGCCAACGGTTTATAAAAAACCAGGATTAGGTACAAGAATGGGTCAAACCTTTTTTAATTTTGCTTCAAGAATTCCAGGAGTTGGTACTCCTGAAGGTATGCAGAAAAATGTAGAAGCTATAAAAAAATTTGGTCAAGCTGCTATAGATCCAAAAACATATATGAGAGGTGCACAAACTGTTGGAAGAGGTATAACAGGTCTTGCTAAAACAACTCCTGCAGCAATTGCAGTTGAACAAGGATTATCGAAGACAGGTTTAAATCCTGTTGATAAAGCTTTAGGCATGGGTGAAACTGGTTTTGCAACATTACTTACATCAGAAGGTGCTAGAGCAGCGTCTAATAAATTATTAAAAAGTCCTAACATGCTTAAAAGAGGTATTGGACAAGTATTAAGAGTGCCTGGTGCCCCTGCAATGATTAGAGCAGCAGGTCAAAGAGCTATGATGAGCCCAGCGGGTCTAGCAACAATTGCTGTTGGTGGTGCTGGTTATGGTATGAAAAAACTAGAAGATTATTTAAGAGCTAATTATCCTGATTACAAAGCAGCTGCAGAAAAAGCACAAGAAGAATCTAAAACATTTATGTCACCAGATGATATGTTTAATTCAATGACTAGTGAACAAATAGATGCACTAAGATCTAGTGTACCAGGCTCTAAACTTGACGTAAAAGATGAAGCACCTATGACTAAATCAGATTTAGAAACAAAAGGTGAGATAGCTCAGTTACAGAAAAAAGATCAAGGAAAAACGGACATTGAACCAGGTGGAGAAGCTCCTTCTGGTGGAACAAATAAACCAGGTGGTGATGTACCTGACAATAAAACGTTAGAAGGTAATATTAGTGACTCAGCTAATACTCCAACAGATTTAAATAACCCTATAAAACTTAATACAAAAATAACAGGTATCGATGCAAAAATACCAGGTAAATCTATATTCGATAAACTAGGAGATTTTTCAAGAACAACTGCAGGTAATATGTTTATGCTTAAGTTTGCAGCGGGACTATTATCAGGTAAGGGTAACTTTGGTGAAGTAGTAGGACAAGCACTAAATCCTGCTGTAGATTTATTAGCAGCATACAGATTAAAAGAAGATGAAAATGCTTACAAACAAATGAAACTTTTATTAGATGCTAAAGGTAAAGAAGAAAATGAAAGAGGAATGGTTAGAATCGTAGAAGATGGAGTAGTTAGAGCAGTGCCTGCAATTAGAGATAAAAAGACTTTAGAAACTTATAGAGTGTTTGGTGATGGTAGTAAAATTTTAGTAGATGATCAAAATATTGCTTCAGGTTTTAGAACCTACAATGCATCAAAAGCAACTGATGTAGTAGATGCTTTAAGTGCTTATAGTAACGTAGCTACTGCAAGGTCTTTAGCTGAATTTGTTAAAAATACTGACACTGCATTACTTGGTACTTCTGGTTTCTCTAAAAAATTATTTGATAGAATCATTGGAGCAGGTAAAGGTTACTTTGAAGCTATGAGTAAAGCGGATGTAAAAGGAACTACTTTTACAGATGTAAATGGTAACGTGCTAACAGGCGATGCTAAAAAACAAGCTGAAGATACTTGGAATAATATTACTAAACAGTCTTCAAACATATTTAACAATGCAGATGCTACAACTAAAAAACGTTTACAACAATTAGGATTAACAGAAACAACTCTAAGATATTTCTTAGCTAATGCATTTAAACAAAAAGACAGATTAACAAACGTTGACTTAAACTTGATTAACGATCTTGTAATTACAATGGGTGCAACAATATCTGGAGAACAAGTACAAGATAGAATGGAAGCACTAATTAGTATTCTTGATGAGAAAATGGATACGTATAAAGAAAACGTTAGAGAATATGGTATTGATGATTATCAATTTGCTACAAGATTCTACCAACAACCAGGAGCTAAAATTACTTTTGGTTTAATATCTGATCAAGATCAAACAGATTTTAGTAAATTAAAAGGTAAGGAGCTAGATGACTTCTTAAGAAGCAAAGGTTTTAAATAATGTCTATTAAGGATAAAATTCAAGAGCAAATTAACAGCAAGTCTTTTAATCCTAGAGAGTACTCGCCTGATCAGTTAAGTGTAATAGATAGTATGTTACAACAAGGTGTCATCCAAGGCCCACGAATGAAAGACATCGTTACTGAGTTTGAAGGAACTGCACAACAAATATCAAAAGAAAAAGAATTTGCTAAAGATCCATTAGGATATGCATTACAAGATAAATCAATATTTCAAGGAGAGCTCACTGGTTTAATACCTACAAGAGCAGGGTCAGAATTAATCGGTGATTTAACAGGTTCTTTACTACCTTACATAAGAAATAACAAAGCACTTGTTCAATCTTTATCAATGCCTAAAGCTGCACAAAGTAAACAATTTGCAAAAGCAGCTATTGGTTTAGCTAATCAATTAGAAAAGATTCCAAGAATAGGTAAGTTTTTTAAATTTACAAAACCATTATTATATAGAATGGGAAAATCAGTTGATTCTGTAACTAGTGCAAGAATGAAACCTTTGATTGCAACTGAAGCACAGTCTTTAGCAGGTGGAGCAATAGGAGCTGGTGCAGGTACAGTAGGTTATGATTTAGTTAATCAAACAGTAGGAAAAGATTTAGCAGTGGCGATCAATAATGATTTAGCTGATATGCCAGAACAAGAAGTTAAAACAGATACAGTAGCTTCAGCAGTAGAAGCAATGAAGAATTCATTAATGTGGGGAGCTGCAGGAACAGCAATGATGCCTATCTTAGGTATATTGGGTAAAGGTGGTAGAAGATTATTTGGTTTAAAAGGAGATAAAGCTAGAGAACTATCTGAGTATGCACAAAAGAAAGGTTTACCATTACCTTTATTAGCTACAATGTCTAAAGAACAAAAAGGAGCAATCCTTGCAAACTTAGGTAAAACATATTTTAAAACAATTGGTCTGTTTCCATTCATAGCACCTGTTGGAGAGAAAGCGATAGCAGCGGCTGAAAGAGCGGGAACAACAGCTTACTTAGACGATATATTAAACATTGCACCTATTACTAAAACTTCAATGTTAGGTGTAGGATCATTAAATGCATTTAGAGAAAACTTTCAAAAATATGGTGAATTAATATCCGATGGTTACAAAGCTTTTGATGCTAAAGTAGCAGATGTTGGTAACCCTGCAATTGTACAATTAAATAAAACACAAGAGTTTGCACAACAAATAGCAAATGATTTTGGTCAAGAGATACCTTTAATCGGTAAGTATACTGGTATGATTCAAAGAGGTTATAGAGAAGAACTTGCAACAGGTGCAGAACGATTAGCAGATGAAGCATTAGATAAAACATTAATCGGTGATTTATCTGATAGAGCTGATCCATTAGTACAACTGTTTGCTAACTTAGCTATCAGACAAAACAAGCCAATGACTATTAAAGAATATGTTGGTTTACAAAAAATAGCAACTAAAGCTTATCAACAAACTAATTTAAAATTACCAAGAGAAATGGTTTTAGGTTTAAAAGAATCTTTAGATAACGACTTTGCACAATCTATTCCATTATTAACTAAAGATGACATGTTAAAAGATGCAGCACTTAAAGCTGAGTATGATGCAACAGTACAAGTATCAGGACAGAAAGCGGCAGATAACTTATTAGATTTAAGATACAAAGCAGCACAAAGTTTAAATGATGAATTAAAATTAGCTAACACACAGTTCGCAAGATTACTTAGACCTTTTGAATATAGCTCAGTAGCACAAGCTATTAAAGCAGGAGACAGATCCTTATTTACAAATAAACAACTATTAGGAATATCTGGTAGAGAATCTATTCCAGCTGACTTAATGTTTGAAGCAGTAGAAAAATCTACCTTTAGACAAGGTAGTCCGATAGCTGTAAAACAATTAAAGTTTTTATACGGTCAAGATGCTGGCGGTAAAGAAATGTTTAATAGAGCTTTTTCTAGATACATGTATGATTCTTATTTAGGTGCATTTAGTGAAAAAGGTATTAGTGATTCATCAGTATTTAATTATGTTAAAAAACAAATGAATGAAAGTCCTAGAAGTAAAATGATTAGTGATGTTTTACAAAGAGGTGGTATGGACGATTTAGAAGCTGCATACGGAACTACAGTAAAAGATATTACATCAGGTGCAGGGGATGAAGCTATTGAAGTTACATTTGGTAAAGGTGATTTTGCAGAATTTGATGCAGATGCTTTTGCAAGAAACTTAGGTCTAACAGGATCTAAAGCTATTCAAAGAAGAGAAATGTTAAAAGAAGCTTATGGTGGTGGAGAAAAAGGTGCTAAAGCTTTAAAAGATTTAGATGACTTTATTAAATATGCTAAAGCTATATCTGAAGTACCTATTTCAGAACCGTCTGCATTCTTACAAAGACGTATTACACTAGGTGGATTTGGTTCAGCACTTGGTGGTGTGGTAATGGGTGGAACTTTATTTGCAGCTAATCCCTTAGCACCAGTTATTATGTTAGCAGCTGGATTAAAAATTGGTAGTGTTTTAACTAACCCTACATCAATTAGATACATGATGGATGCATTGGGGCCCGAAGAAAGATTAAAAGCAGCTAAAGGTATGGTAGGTTTAAAGAAAACAAGAGGTATACCAACAACATATGGTGAAACAGAATCAAGAGCATTTGCTAGATTTATGAATTATCTGCATGAAGAAGATAATGATATACCTAAAGTAGATCCAAAGAATATTAATCCAGAAGAAATTATAAATAGACTTCAAGGTGTTTCTACAAAGATACCTAAAAGAGGTTTTAAATATGAAAATCTTCCAGACAATGAAAAGAAAAGAATGTTTCCTGAAAGAGAATTAGCAGACAAGATACCAACTGAATTACTAGCAGAAGCTGATCAATTTGGTAAAGGTTATGAAATGGGTCAAGAGGCAGACATAAAAGCAGTAAATGTAGATTATGGTTTAGAGCCTGAAGAAGGTGAAGAACAGCAACAAGCAGCTATTCCAGGAGCTGAAGGTATACCGACACTACAAGCACCTAAAGTTAATACTATAGAAGCACCACAGGTTAGAGCGAATAAGTATGCTAAACTATTTCCATTTGACGTAACAGGTCAGAGTATAGCGGAGAGTTAAAATGATATGCAACGATTGTGGAAACGAAGCACATTGTGGAGAGGTTTTAAAAGATGAAATCAACGGAGTTCAAACAGTCGAATGTAAAAAATGCAGATGCACTGAATGCAAAGATTTTGAACGGCCACTCGAGGATGAATTCAATGGAGCCTAAAACTACTAGAGAACATATTCTTGATCTTGAAGGTCAAGTCAAAGGTGTAAAGAGAGAAATCTTTCACATTAAAAAACAAGCCGAACATACTCACAAAGACATAGAAAAAACATCTTCTAAGATAGATTGGATACTAGGTCTTATAATTGCTGGTTTAGCATTTATAGCGTCAAAAGCACTGTTTGACCTTTAAAAAAACCTCCTGAGAAGCTCCAGAATTAACGTTTGACATCTTTTTGATACTAGGATACCCCTAGATTTTTATGAAAATCATCAAAACAAGTAACGGATTTGAGATAACAGGTTTTGCCTGGGATCGTAATAAATACAACTATAGAAAGTTTACCAGACAAGAAGACGAGATTAGCGGACAACGGACATACAATGTTGACGACAAAAAAATTCCTTCAGTCACTACAATATTATCTGCAACTAAATCAAAAGAAGATATGGAAGGTTTGCAAAGATGGAGAGATAGAGTTGGCGAAGAAGTAGCAAGAAAAACTATGATAGATGCAGCCACACGTGGTACTGAAATGCATTATGTATTAGAGAATTATATTGAAGGCAAAGGTTATATAAACTTAACAGAGAAAGGTGCTAAAGCTAGATTGATGGCACATAAGATTGTAGAAAACTTAGGTGCACTAAATGTAGTTTATGGTAATGAAGTATCTTTATATTACGAAGAACTTTACGCAGGTGCAACTGACCTTGTAGGAATACACGGAGATAAGCCTACCATTATAGACTTTAAACAATCTAACAAGTTAAAGAAAAGAGAATATGTAGAAGATTACTATTATCAAATAGCTGCATATGCATTAGCACATGAAAAAAATCATGGCCCAATTGATAAAGGATTAATTTGTATCTGTACTAAAGACTTACAGTATCAAGAATTTATGTTAGATAAAGACGATCTAAATAGATATAAAGATAAATGGATTAAAAGAGTAGAGCAATTTAACAGAGAAAAGCTCTAACATCCTCACCTAAAGTTTTAGCAGACAACTTAATTTTACTTTGTAAAGCTCTTAAGATGTAATGATCTACAGTTTTTTCTGCGAGTAAATCGATATAAGTAACATCAGATTTTTGACCGATTCTATGAGCTCTGTCTTCACTTTGTTGTCTGACTTCCAAGTTGAAAGTATTACTAAAGTATACCACATAACTAGCAGCGGTAAGAGTAAGACCAAAACCACCAGTGGTAGGATTACCAACAAAGAACCTGCAGTTAGGATCTTCTTGAAAAGATTTGACTGCTGCTTGACGATCTTCCCTGGATACCTCACCAAAAATAGCCACAGTGCTGCCTTTACCATACTTAGCCTCCAACTTTTTCATAATGTTTTTGATATTATACACGTAGTTGGCCCATATGATAATCTTACTATCTGTTTCATCTATGATATTCATTAGCTCTTCTGTTTTAGGACACTTTTTAAACTCACGAACTACACCACTATCTCCTTTAACAAACCCACAAGTTACTTGATGTAATCTAAGTAATTCAGTTAGTTTGTTGTTGAAGCTTATTTGGTCATCTTCAATAATAGCCAGAGCTCTTTGTTTCAGTTCATCATAAGTTTTCTGTTGTTCTGCGGTTAGATCAACTGTTCTGATATATCTGTTCTTTTTAGGTAACTGCAAGCAATCATCTTTTCTAACACGATATGAAAACTCAGCTAACTTAGCCTCTAGTTCATCTAGATTAGTGTAATATTTAGGTGCAAATATATAACGATCATTACCTACTCTAATTTGATCCATAACAGCATATCTAGCTCTAAAACTATAATAACTACTAAAGCCTAAAAGTTCTGGACTTAGGAAACCACATTGTGTATAGAGATCCAATGGTGACTTTGTTACTGGTGATCCTGTTAGTATTCTCCTGTATTTGGATTGTGGGGCTATTTTTAAAACTGATTTTGTACGCATCGCTCCTTGGTTCTTTATTGTGGTTGATTCATCTATTATAAACATACTGTTTCTGTAACGTAACAATAATTCTTTAACAAACTTAACACCACTTTTATGTGAGAGAGCTTCTATGTTAATTAAATATATACCTAGCTTTCCATCTAAGATTGCATCATCAATAGGTTTTTTATCTCTTTGCCAGGCAAATATTTTATAAGGAACTTGATCAGATAAATGTGTTTCAATTTCAGTTTCCCAATTGATATAAACAGATTTAGGTGCAGCGATAATTACTATATCTAATTCATTTTGTAGTTTGAGTATACCAATGTTATCAATTGCAACTTTTGTTTTACCTGTACCCATCTCCATAAAGTATGCATAGTTTTTCTTATTCCATGATAGATCCAGAGCTTTACGTTGGTGGTCAAATGGTTCAGTTTTAAATTTATATTTGTTCATTATTAGTTTTTCCTTTATTGTGTTGGGTAATATCTTTCACCATCTACATAGTAATAATATTGACCTGTGTTATCATAGTGCATTATGTCAGAAGGTTCAATATAATTTTTAGGTTTTACATGCCATGCTTTCATACAGTTTAGAACAGTTCTAGCTTTAGAACCACCTAACATATTTAATAATTCACTAGCAGTTACCTGTGTTAACTCATACAAATTTAAACTAGGTAAATTAGATTCTAAAGTATCTAGTATTGCATTTGCTTGATGCATATCAAAAAAATGTTTAGCATCACGCAGAAACACTTTTTCGTGCTGAAGATCAACTTCAGACTTTTCTATTTTTTTGTTCATATAGCACAGATGTAATATCTCTGGTTAAGTTGTCAATAATATTGTTTATAGGATAAAAAAATATTTGACAATTAATATTTAAAAGATTAAAAACGAATCAACTAAATAAGGAGGATCGATGGATCTAGAACAAATATCAGTCTCAATGAAGGTTGATGATAAAGAACTAGATACCCTTTCATCTCTTTGTAAGGAATTGCTAGAGCAACGAGAAGTCGTTAGCACTCTAGAGGAACAGTTGAAAACGGCTAAAGAAAAAGAACGACAGCTCTCCGAAGAAAAAATTCCTAACAAGATGAGTGAGTTGGGTTATAGTAACATAGGCTTAAGAACAGGTGAGAAAATAGAAATCAAACCTTTCTATGCAGCCAAGATTCCTAAAGACAGAGTCGATGAGGCATTCCAATGGCTCAGGGACAACGGACATGGGGATCTAATTAAAAACAATGTATCTTTAACATTTGGTCGTAGCCAAGATAACGAAGCAAAATCTTTGGTTGACGAATTAAAAAACAAAGGATACAATGTGAACCAAGTCGAAAAGGTAGAACCGATGACTTTGAAAGCTTTCGTAACTGATGAGCTTAAAAAAGGAGTTAGTGTTCCATCCGATTTATTCGGCGTATATATAGCGAACAAAACCAAAATAACAACGAAGGAGTAATAACTATGATTGAAAAATCAAATGCGATCGCTAAGAAAAAAGAAACACCATTGTCTATGGATGTTTCATCACTAGAAAATCTAGCAGGTATGGGTACAGAAAATGTAGGGCAAAGAGATTTGCAACTTCCATTTTTAAAAATCCTATCTCAACTATCACCGCAAGTAACACAAGGTGATTCTAAATTCATAGCAGAAGCTAGACCTGGTATGATATACAACTCAGTATCCGATCAATGTTTTGATGGACAACAAGGTATAAGAGTAATTCCTTGTTTCTATAAACTTGAATACTTAGAGTGGAAAGACAGAGGTCAAGAGGGAAGTGGTGCACCCGTAAATATTTACGATGCAACTTTTGACATTGCTGGTAAAACAACTAGAGGGCCAGATAGAAAAGATAGATTAGCTAACGGTAATTATATCGAAGAGACGGCTTCTCACTATGTGTTGTTAGTTGATGAGAATGATCAACCAACTGAAACAGCTTTGATTACAATGAAAGCTACACAGAGAAAGAAGTCTAGAAAATGGAACTCTATGATCATGACTCAAAGAGTAAAAGGTAAGAATGGTTTCTTTCAACCACCTTCATTTGCTCAAATCTATAAACTTAGAACTATTTTAGAAAAAAATAGTTTAGGTTCATGGTACGGTTGGGACATTGATTATGATAAGAATGTATCAAATCAAACTCTACTTACTGCAGCACAAGACTTCTATAACACTTGTAAACAAGGTGAAGTTAATGTGAAGCATGGGGAAGAGGAAGCTCCAAAAGAAATAGCATCTGAGACTACTCCATACTAAATATGGATCTAAGTAGATTTTCAGAACTATTCGATGGATCTAAAAAACGTTATGGTACCTTCAAGCCTTCGGGCTTGAAGCGTGCCGACGGCAAAGTCGAAGGCAGATACGATTGGGAATCATTCCCTGCAAATGGGGATGAATCTAAGATGTGGTCAGACCACGTAAACGGAATTCAATCAATTGGTATTGTACCAATTAGAGAAGATAGCACCGTTAGTTTTGGTGTTATTGATGTAGATCAAATTAAATCAGAAGAGGAAGCTAACGAAGTACTAGATAAAATGAGAGGTTGGAACCTCCCATTAGTACCGTTTAGATCGAAATCGGGAGGCGTACACGCGTATTTATTCATAGATGGCTCTGCACCTGCCAAAGAAATAAAAAGAAGGCTTACTGCGTTATCTTTAAAACTTGGAAGACCTAAAAATACAATAGATATATTTCCAGTACAAACTAAACTTAACTCAGATGGTACAGGTAATCAGATTAATACACCTTATTTTAATCACAAGGACGAAGAAACAAAACGTTGGGCCATACGAAATTACAATATAAAAGATTTAATACCTTTAGAAGAATTTCTAAAGATGAAGATTACTAGAGTTACATTAAAAGAATTAGAATCAATTGGTATCAAAAAAGTTTCTGACTATCCACCATGTATGGATTATTATTTTGAAAACAAAGTTCATGAAGGTGAAAGAGATAAAGCTCTTTTACAGTTTGGATGTGTTGCTAGAAAAATGCACGGTAATGATGAGGACAAGATTAGAGAAGAGATGGATAACTTTGTAACTAAGTTCTTTGCTTCTGAAGAAGGATTTGACAAAAACCAATTTGCTAAAAAAGTATCTCAGGTTATGAAAACAAGAGATGAAGCAGATAGAAAAGATGAGAATGATATTTACTACGTAAGAAATAACTGTAGACAAATAGCTGACTTAGGTCGATGTGATAAGGTTGCGTGTAGAACTCGTAAGTTTGGTTTAGTAGAAAAATCTGTAATGGTTACAGACTATAGAATGATTATGACTAATCCTAGAAGACATTTACTTACAATGGTAAACGAACAAGGTGATGAAGTAATTATATCAATGACTACAGATCAACTTTGGACACAAAATCAAATAGCAAAAAGATGTTGGGAAGAACAAATTAAATGGACGTGGATTGAACCCGATGAGTTTCAAGACATGAAAGACAATTGGTTTAAGGATATGAAAGTTATTGATTCTTACAATGAAGGTGAAGAGAGATTATCTGAATTTAGTACAATCCTACATTCTTTTATTGATGAGAAAAAAGGTGCAAACGATATTACTCAAATAGATTATGGTTACGTTTATAGATGTGACAAGCTGAAAAGATATTTTTGGAATGCTACTTCATTTAAACATTATGCAAAAAGTAAATACAATAAATCTTATGAAGTAACTTTAGGTGAGATGTTAGCTAGAATGTGTGAAGAAGAAAAAGCTAAACATCCAGATAAAAAAGATACAAGTAAAAGAATTATACAATTACATAAGGGTTACCAAGGTTATACAAAAAGATGTTACTCATCTGTAATACTGTCTGAAATAGAAAAAAGAGATAACGGACAAAAGATAAATAACTTTAAACAACAGATGGGAGATAATGAGTTTAGTACAAACGAATAAACCGAATGCAGCTGATGCAATTAGAAATGATTTTGATGCGGTACAAAAGATAAAAAATAAAACATGGAAGATCTATGGTCCTCCAGGTACAGGTAAAACGCACACTTTATTAAACATAATCAAATACGGTATTGGTAAATTACATAAGGTACCAGAATATATTGCATACTGTTCTTTTACTAGAGCTGCAGCTAAGGAAGGTATGGATAGAATATTAAAAGCTTTTCCAAATAAATACAAAGAAGATTCATTTGAGTTATTTAAAACAATTCATGCAATGTGTTTGTCCAGGACAAGAGATTCTTCATTAGAAATTATAGATGAGAATAAACATTTACCTGCATTTAGTTATTTAGAAAGAGGAGAAGAAGTTCAATTAAAAGTAGGTAAGGATGAAGATGGTAAGGTTGCTATTAAAAATTACCCTATTGAGATATACGAGAGAGCTAGAAATTGCAAATTAACTTTGAAAGAAGCTTACGATGCTGATAATTCTATGAATAAAACACCTCACTGGGGAGATTTAGTAGACATAGTGGACAACTGGGTTAAGTTTAAAGAAGGTTTCTTTATGGACTTTACAGACATGATTGAAGACTTTTTAATTAAAGATTATTCATTCAAGGTAGATTATTTTATAGTAGATGAAGCACAAGATTTAACACCCTTACAGTGGGATTTTGTATATTTAATGGCTAGTAAAGCAGACACAGTTATTATTGCAGGTGATGATGATCAAGCTATTCATGAATGGAACGGTGCAAGTGTTGAGGAGTTTTTAAACTTTCCAGGAAGAACTAAAGTATTACATAAATCTAGAAGACTACCATCAAAAATTTTAGAGTTTTCTAAAAACATAACTGACCAGATACAACTAAGACAACCAAAAAATTATATTGCTACAGGTTCTAAAGGTTACATACAAACAAACAACTTTACTTTAAAACATATAAACTTTAATGAGCATATAGATGATACCTGGATGGTATTAGCTAGGACCTTAACAGAACTAAAAGAGTTAAGAGCTTATGCTAAAGATATGGGACTATTCTTTAAGACATCATCTGGTTATCCATCTGTAAATGCTACCCATTGGAAAGCTATTGAGATATGGGATAAGTTAATGAAAGATGAAGAGATTGGTATTCAGGAAGTTGGATTGGTTTATTCTTATATTAGAAACATACAACATGGTTGGAGAAAAACAGATAACAAGAGATGGTCAAAGATAACTAAAGATAAGTTTAACTATCGATATTTACATCTTAACTGTGGACTACAAGAGGAACAGGGATCATGGACAACGGCATTAGATATAGACATTCACAATAAAAATTATATAAATAAATTACTTGAAAGAGGAGTTAAGTCCGATAGTGTACCTAAAATTACTATTGATAAGATTCATCAAGTGAAGGGAAAAGAGGCGGATCACGTAGTTATTTGGGAACAATGTCCTAAAATATGTACTTTACAAGATAAAAATAGTAGAGAAAGAGACGCCGAATTAAGAGTTTGGTATGTAGCTGTAACAAGAGCTAAAAAAGGTGTGCATATAATTCAACCAAATAAACCATATGGACATCACATGCCATTAACAGCAATAGGAAACGGGAGATATAGAATATGACAACTAAAAATATGTTTGATGAAGCATTTCCACAAGATAAACAGATTGGCGGGAATCACTACAAAGACTTTACAATTCAACCTTATGAATTTATATCTAAAAATAATTTGTCATTCTTTCAAGGTAACGTTGTGAAATATGTTTGTAGATATTTAAACAAGAATGGTATAGAAGATTTAGAAAAAATTAAACATTATTGTGAACTAGAAATAAAAAAAATGAGGGATACTAATGCAAAGAAGAAAAAATAAATGTCGTATCAAATTAGTGTAATCATGAAAAATACTGAATGGGTAACACCAAGTGAGTTTCCAGATTTATCTGAAGAATCTGAAATAGCCATCGACTTAGAGACTAGAGACGAAAACATGAAAAAACTTGGCACAGGCTGGGCTAGACATGATGGAGAAATTGTAGGAATTGCAGTGGCTGCAGGTTCATTTAAAGGATACTATCCTATTAATCATCAAGGTGGTGGTAATTTACCTAGAGGTAAAGTTATTGCATGGTTTCAATCAGTTTTAAAAACAAATGCAGATAAAATATTTCACAATGCACAATACGATTTAGGTTGGATTAGAGCACAGGGTTGGGAAGTTAAAGGTAGGATTATTGATACCATGATTGCTGCAGCATTGATTGATGAAAATAGATTTAGTTATTCATTGAATGCATTAGGTTTTGATTACCTTGGAGAAATTAAAGCAGAGGACGAGTTAAAAGAAGCTGCGGCTCAAAGAGGTTTAGATGCTAAAGCTGAATTATGGAAATTACCCGCTATGGACGTGGGTTTTTACGCAGAACAAGATGCTGCACTTACTCTAAAATTATGGAATTACTTCAAGCCTACATTAGTAAAAGAAAATTTATTAAATGTTTGGCAACTAGAAATGGAGCTATTGCCTATACTTATAGGTATGAGAGAGACAGGTATAAGAGTAGATATAGATAAAGCGGAGACTTTGAAGAAGACTTTATTAGCTAAAGAATTAGAATTAATGAAGAAGATCAAAGGTTTAACAGGCCAAGATGTCGAGATATGGGCAGCACGATCAGTGGCTAAAGCTTTTGACCAACAAAAAATTAAGTATGATGTTACTGAAAAATCTAAGGCACCTTCTTTTACAACTAATTGGTTGGAGAATTGCAATCACCCCCTTGCAAGGTATATAAAGGACGCCAGAGAAATAAATAAATTACATTCAACGTTTATTGACTCCATATTAAAATACGAACACAAAGGTAGAATACATGCAGAAATTAATCAACTTCGCTCTGACATGGGTGGGACTGTCTCTGGCCGTCTCTCTATGGCTAATCCTAATCTTCAACAAGTACCTGCCAGGAGCAAGGAGTATGGCAGACTTATTAGAGGCCTCTTCTTACCAGAAAAAGGATGCAAGTGGGGAAGTTTTGACTATTCACAGCAAGAACCAAGACTTGTTGTACATTACGCAGCCACAACAGATAAAGCACTAGGTGGTTTACAAGGATCACAACAACTTATAGATGCCTATCAAAATGATGACGCGGACTTTCATCAGACCGTAGCATCAATGGCTGGAATACCAAGATCACAGGCTAAAACTATTAACTTAGGAATATTTTATGGTATGGGTTCTGGAAAATTATCTAAACAATTAGGTATATCATTCGAAGAAGCTAAAGCATTGTTAAAAGAATATGATGCCAAGGTACCTTTTGTTAAACAATTAGCAAACAGAGTAATGCAGCAAGCAGAGAAGTCTGGATCAATTAAAACTTTATTAGGTCGTAAGTGTAGATTTGATAAATGGGAACCAAAGTCTTTTGGTTTACATAAAGCTATGACTGAAAAAGAATATATTGCAGAGTATGGTAGTTTAAATTCTGCTAAGAGAGCTTTTACATACAAAGCATTAAACAGATTAATACAAGGTAGTGCAGCTGACCAGGTTAAAGCAGCGATGATTAATTGTGATAAGCACGGTCACGTACCTATGCTACAGATTCACGATGAGTTATGTTTTAGTGTAGAAACAGAAGAAGATGAAGCAGGTATAGAAAAGGCCATGGTTAATAATCCTGCAGTAGATCTAGTGGTACCATCCAAAGTAGACAAAGCTTTAGGTGATGATTGGGGAGAAGCTACATAATGTTTGATAAAAAAATTGCTTGGCCCAAGTACCAACTTATAGCTAAACGAATCAAAGTATTTTCAATAAATGAAATTAAAACACATCCCACGCACAACGAACACAAACAATTAATCCAAAAAGATATAGACAAGAATGGATTTTTAAATCCCCCTGTTATTCGTGCATTTGATAAATGGTGTGTTAGTGGTAACCATACCTTAACTCTCATGAGCAAAGAATACGATCATTGTATTTGTTATGAAGCAATGAATACTAATGAAGAAAAATTTTTATCTCGAATAAATAAATTAGTGTGGGAAAAAATAAAAAAGGGCGAAGAAGTTCGTGACTTTGAGTTCATTTTTAATGATTCAAAGTTAAGTGCACTAATAGACTCGTGCAGAGTATTGCTAGAACCTTAATTATCCAGCAAAAGAGTGGTTTTCACCATTCTTCATATTAATGTTAGCATATCTAACGCTATCTTCTTTTAACTGTCTGACAACTGTTTTCAATTGATCTTGTATTGAAGCCATCTCTACAGTTACATATCCGCCGTTTTCTAAGAAAGATCTATTCCACTTATTTTCAAGCTCAAGCTTCTTGGCGAACAGTTTGTTGGGTTGTAACATCAGCTACCTCCTCGTATGTTATAAAGCAGTAATCAGGCCTGTACATTGGCTCATCACCTACAGGATGTAACGACCCCGCTTTAACTTTATTAACGAAGTCCATACCCGCCGCATCTACGTCTGCTGCTGAGATTGTGTTATCCCAGTACTTTCCAGCATATCTGACTTGGATACGATATGTCTTCATAAGATATTATAGTGTATATCTAGCCCTTTTTCAAGACTTCCATCGGGCTTGACAGGATCTGTATGAAAACAAGAAATTTGCATTGTTAAGATGGGTATTTTATTTTCGTCCATTTTATTTTTGATTTTTTGAGCTTTAGTATTAGCAGCTTTTTTACATTCTTCAAGCGTTTTATGATATACCATTGGGCTGTCCCAAAAGTTTACGCACTTTTGACCAAGCGAATCGGATAGATCCACGACACACATCATACCAATTAAAACCCAACCTGATATTGTAGAAATGAACATTAAGTATTTTAGCACTTGACATTGTTATTTACAAATTATATCTAGATAAGATATGACAAAAAGTAAAGCATGGGAAGAAGCAAAAGCTAAAATTGATGACATTCTAAATAGAATGTACGATAAAGATGCTTTGGGTAATCCCTTAAATGAAAACAGCCCAGAGCTATTAGATCCAATTAATCGAATTGCTAATGTAAATATGGAGTGGAGTGGTTTTATGTTTAGACTCATTCCAGAACACATTGCTAGAAGATTAGTGTTGGACGAACTAAAAAACAGGAACAACGAACAAAGGACAAACTAATGAACGATGCAGTAGAAGGATACAAAAAACATAAAAGCGATGTAGGAACTTTAGGACTATTATTTTTATTGGTGTTTCCAAAAACATTGATGCTATTCCTAGCCTTCATAGGCTATATGGTATTTGTGTCATGAATAAAAAGAAAAGAGGTACTTTGTCTAAAGAAGATAAATTGTTTTTTGAATATCAAAGAGATTTTTATAAAGCCATGAAACTTTTTATGGACAGAGGAGACATCTTACAAAAGAAACAAAAAGATAGAGGAGCGATTGCACCAACTGAAGTATTAATGTTTTTATTATTTTGGGGTGTGTTGAAAGCTAGATTTAAAGAAGGTCAACTTGATTTTATTTCTATGATGTTTGAAAAAATTATGTTTGATGATTGGATGAAAGACCAAATGGTAGATCCACCAACAGACATGCAAGTAGAAGTTAGAACAAAAGAAGACTTAATAAAAGAACAAAAAGGTGAAAAAATTAAAATGCCTTGGGATAAGAAAAAGGAGACAATACACTAATGAATACAAGATTATTAAAAATAAACGCAATGAAACGTTTTTCTAGATGGATGAAGATGACAGGTTATGGTCCTCATGCAATCACTCCATTCTCAAGTGTAAAAGAAATAGATAATATTTTTGCTCATCAAAAAGAAATAGATAAAAGAAATGAATTTTGTAGTAAAAGAAAATTAGGAATTGTTTCTTATCAAAGAGCAGAACATGCAGACAATTATTTAAACTATATTATTAAAAGATATGAAAGGAGAAAACATGGACACAAATAAATGGACATCTGTTGCTATTAAAAAACCAAAGCATACAGTGTTAAAAGCTATTTGCGAAGGTAAGTATAGAGCACCTGGTGCAATGGTAGAAAAACTGATTGATGATTACTGTGATTATCAAGCAAAGAAAAAGAAAATAACAACTGAACAATTTGTAAAGGAGTTACTCAATGGCAAACATAGAGATTAAAGAAAGAAAAGGAGATAGTTTAGAGTATGGAATATTTGAAGAATGTCTTAAATTTATTAAAAACCCTGTGGGAGCGACTATGGAAGTGGGTGTCAGGGACGGATTCGGATCTAAAGTCATTATCGATGCTTGGAGAAAAACACATGAAGGAAAACCACTGGTTCATTTGGGTTTGGATCCTTATGGCAATATCGATTATAATGGTGCTGATGATTTAAAAAACGTTAAGTACGATTACACCAACGATATGAAACAGGACATGTTAGTTTATATGTCTAAGTTTTATCCAGAATTTCATTTAATAAATTTAGATGATAAAGAATTTTTTGCTAGATTTGTAAATGGTTATCCAATTTACAGAGAAGAAAAAATTATGATTCGTAAATATGATTTGGTACATTTAGATGGGCCACACGATACAGAGTCTGTTTTAGATGAGATCAAATGGTTTTTACCAAGAGCAGCTAAAGAATGTTGTATTGTAATCGATGATCAAAAAGCGTTTAACCTTCAAAAAATCATTGATTTTACTAACGATTTTACATGTTTAGATAATCCAAAACATTGTAAATTTAAACTGCAATACCTTGGAGAAAGAAAAGCTGTGTTTATGAACTTCGAGGTTGACAAAGAAGAATCAAAAACATAAACATAGTAATGGAAATAAAATACGACACCTGTCAGAACTGTAAAGGGAATGGTTATGTTAGAATCATTCCTTACAGTGAAACACAAACTTGTAAAGAGTGTGGCGGTGCAGGATATTTTAAGCCAATTTCCATCAACAACGAAACAGGGCCAACGGACAACCACCAGTTAAATAGTAAGGTGGATTATGGCCGAAAAGATTGATCTAAAACAATCATTCATTGATACCTTAACTATTTTAGCTACCAAGCTAAATAAACGAGAATATGACAAAGTTACTTCTGTCATGTATTCGCTACACTGCGGTGTATCCATGGGATTTGAAGTTGCAGACCCCATGCTTTTACCAACATTCGAAGAAATTTGGAATTTAACCAAGAACAAAAGGCTTAAAACACAAGCTCATGTCAAGGTTTTTAAGGTATATGAAAATAATAAAATTCAACCAAAAAAGTAACCCTCCAAGATGGAACTCTTGCGTCCCTGTGTGGTATGATAGGTCTATGGACGATCTAGACATATTTATCGAGGACAACCTAAATAGTAAAACGAGATTAGATCCAGAAGCTCAAGTCGGCTTTATGGACAAGATTCTACTCTCACACGATCTGTCAGCAGCACAGAAACTAGAAGAGGATACAAGATACTATCATGAGTTACTCAGTAAATTTGTTAGAACTTATGGGCACTAAAGTAGCCACGCAAGTCCTTTTTGCAGAAAATCAACCATCCGAAGTGAAGATGTGGCAAGCCGTTGTAATGACAGCATTTGAAGATGTCACTAATAAACTATCTGATAAGAAATCCTCTATTGCAAAGTGGGATGCTTTCAAATGGTTTCACGACAAACATGAGTTTGAAACAGTCTGCTATCTAGCTGATTTTGACGCCGATTACGTATATGAACGATACCAACGAGCTATTGATAAAGATATTATAGTCTTTACTCCACGACAATTAGCATGGGCAAGGTATTCAGAAGTTATCAATCAATATAATATTGAAACTGATAAGAAAAAACGTAGTAAGCTTAAAAAACAATTAGAAGTCGAAAGACAAAGGGTAATGAATGCGACCACTGTGCCACCAATGCCAAACTAAACCTGCAGATATTGTAGAAGATAAAATTCTATGGTGTGCTGTTTGTAAGGTGCATGATTTAAGAGTTAGAGGTGAGATTAAAGTTACTCGACCTGTATTGACTAATAGAACAAACAAGCGTTATATTAATAACAGGTAGTCTTTTTTATATTTTTTTGTGGGCTACCCCCTTTCTTTTGTTTAGTTAGTCCCCTGACGTATCATATGATCAGGGGACTTTAAACTTGACACTAATTTTAAAATCAAATAATTTGTAAATCTTTTATAAACATATACCCTCAAGGTTTTTAACTGGTTTAAGCTTTGGGGGTATTTTTTTCTTGACACATTGTGATATTATCTGTATTGGGTACTACAGCTTTTTTGTTAAAGCTCCCTTATGGGTTAAGTTAGTAGTCCTGGGACAGCGAGAGGTGTCCTGGGACGGAGCTGGGACAGCCCCTCTGTCCCAGCTTTTTAAGTAAAAAGATACAATTACCAACACTTTTAAGTCAAAAATAATTCCTGGGACGCTAGGACATATAAAATACCCTTTTTTAAAGACGCAAAAAAAATTTTGGGCTGTCTTTGTGTCCCAGAGGCCAAAATCGAGCTAAAACCGTTGGTATCATTGAATAATCCTGGGACAAAATCTTGTCCCAGGGCTGTCCCAGCGTGTCCCAGAGCTGTCCTAGGAGATATTTATTAAGGTTTAATAATGGTAAGTGCCTAGGGGCTAATTAATATATAATAATAATAATTCTCAATTTATATCTACAAAAGGGAAAATAATAACGGACAACGGTACAGGGCCAACGGAACACGTCCACGAGTGTTTATTTAGGCAAGGAAATAGGTTATAGTACAGCCATGGGAAAACTACCAAATACACTTAAAGCAACTTCACAACTAACTCCAAAACAGAGAACGTTTGTAGATAAATACGTTGAGAACTATGCAAAGCCTGGTTATAGTAAAGCTCAGGCAGTTAGAGATGCGGGTTATAATCCTAAAAGAGATAATGGTGCAGCTGAGATAGGTAGTAGATTACTTAATCCGAATTTAAATCCACATGTGGTACGTTATTTTGAAAAACGTCTAAACGCCGAACTAGCTATTTATGAAAAAGACAAGCTACGATCCTACAAACAATATGAACGTATGAGAGAAGGTGCTATTGATAAGTCACAATACAATGCAGCTATCAATGCTGAAAAAAGTATAGGACAGATGGCAGGATTTTTTGTAAATAGAACTGAAGTACAACACAGTAGTTTGGAGGGCATGTCGCGTGAGCAACTTGAAAAAAGGCTTAGCGAGCTTGAACGTAAACTCGGTGATCACAAAGAAATCATTGACGTTACGCCAGAGAGCGTTGAAATTAGCGGAGACTGATTTTTTTACAGCCTTCCACATGGTGCACAATCCCGATATGGTGCAATCAAGTGTTGGGATAGTTAGTATTAAAGTTAACGATAAGGACACAAATGAGGAAGAAAAATAATAAACACTTCAAACAAATGAAGCCTATTGAAGTGGAGACAACAGGATTGCCTGATAAAGTTAGAGTTGGTTATAAAGATATTAAAATTAAATATGTAAGGCCAGATTTTAAGAAGTGGCAGATGACTGATTGTTTCGGTGAATACGATTACAGACAGAACTTAATACACATTCAACATGACCTTTGTGGCCAGGAGCGAGTTAATACAATATTCCATGAAATCATGCATGCAGCCGTTCAAGTTAGTGGTTTGAACCAGGAGAAGTGTGCTCTTGAAAAAGATGAACATGAGGAATCTGTTGTAAATGTATTATCAAATATGATGATGGCTGTCTTCAGAGATAACCCTTGGCTTATTAAAATGATAGAAAAAGATATAGAAAACACAGATTAAAACTATAACCTTGCCCTGTTGCTTTCATGTCTAAAACTAACGAATACAAACTGTTTCAATTACTAAAAAACAATTTAAAAAATACACATTTTACAAGGATAGAATCACATACTGAACTAGGTATTCCTGACGTAAATGCTTGTCATAATGGACAAGAAGTATGGTTAGAACTTAAGGCTAACTCACGCAAGGATTTGGGGTTAAGCAAGTATCAAATCGTGTGGATGAAGAAAAGAATTAAGCATGGTGGTAACGTTTGGATTATGAACCGACCCCTCTTGGACAAGACCCTTAGATTCTACAGCCCAAGTACCATTGACCCTGGTTCGTTGACCTCGGTACACGAACAACCGACCCTCGTCCTCGGGCCAAATAAGATTAACTGGGACCAGGTGATGGATCTACTCTTTCCCGCTGGAGCAGCTCACTAACCTCGCACCTCGTACAATCCCAAACCTCGCGTGAAGCAGTACTTTTTGTGCATGGCCCACGGATCTGATTCACCAGACCCCCCGTGCAGCTCAGGAATTTTTTGCTTGACTTGAATTTACAGTTTGGTAATCTCGTTAGCATATGTCGTCGAATAACTCCGACTTACACATTAGAGAAAGGAGCACTGGCTCGTCACCAGCACGCTCCTTCCTCGTACCTCGTTTCATTCCTATCTTTGGATTCACATGACTAGACTCCGACTCCCTTCAGGAGCTGGCGTAGCACAAAGTTCCGTGATCCCTTTTCCATTTATCTTTCTAGAATTTTTCTTCTTGACATCTGCAGTTACACATCTTATATAGATAAGATAACTTAACATAAGGAGAAACTATGAACACAATAATCCCTGAGCTGGCAGCGATCGCTGTCGTACTTATGCTTCTTACTATGACGGGGGTAATCATATGGTGAAGAAGGTAAACTGGTCAGAGCTGCCATTGATGTGCTGGAAGCTAACCTATTACAAGGAGGCACCTAATGGGAAGATGCGGTTTTATGAATATGATGGTGACCACAGTAGCATGTGCGAAGGCATCGATGAAGACAAATTAATACAAATATCGGAGGATAAAGCATGAATATTAAAGAATGGTTGAAGGATCGTGAGCAGCAGGAGCTGCTCACCATCAAGGACGTCGCTGATCACGGATGCAGCGGTGGTGTCTCGGGTTTAATATACTACACTGAGACTGGTAAGTTCCATGATGACCATGAGAAAGAAATTTGGGATCTTGTAGAACGGTTCGCGAATGACTCTGGTCAGAGTATCATGCAATACATCGCAAACATTTCCAAAGCTGGATCTCTTGATCAATTGAAGAATGATCTCGTCTGGCTGGCGGTAGAGGTGAATGCTCAGGACCTGCTCGATGAGCGTGGTCAATGATCCTCGCACTTCTCGCACTGCTGTTAGTAAGCCCCAGGTCACTGTTGACACTGGGGGCCCTGCTGGCAATGATTTTGATGAAGCTTTTGTCATGAAGAGCTCGTACCTCGTTTACGAACACAACTTGATTGGCACAGGGTTAGATGTAGAAGTTCAGGGGGCGTGCGTGGGATTGGGTAGGAAATATGCTTGGATAAATTTTTATACTTGACATCTTATGAAGATATGCTTATATGTAATGAACTAAACTTAACAAAGGAGAAAACATGGGATTTGATTTATATAGTCTAGGAAAACACAAATCAGAAAAAGGCGAATACTATAGAGATACTGTTTGGGGTTGGCGAAGATTAGCTGACTTTGTTTGTACTCAAACAGGAGTGATTGAGGACAAAGATAAAGCCGATTGGCAAATGAACAATGGGCATGAAGTGTCAGAACAAACTGCAAAGCAAATCGCACAACAGTTAAAAGCCCTCATTAAAGATGGCACAGTTTCCAAAGCTATCAAAGAGGTAGAGGAAGAAGAAAAGAAAGCCGAAAGGAACAATGTTCAAATTCAGAAGTTGCATCAGATGTTGCGTGATAAGGTAGAGAAAGAAACAGGAAAAGAAAACCTTGCACCGATAGACTATCCAAAAGCTGACCATGATACGTGGGAATGGATACAAAAACGATATGACTATGGTAGTTCCTATCCTTTTACAATGGAAAGCGTAGAAGAATTTATTCAGTTCTGCGAAGATAGTAATGGGTTTACAATCTGTTAATGGATTACTTTCTAATGTTGGTTATCGTCGTTGGTTTCATCTGCCTAGTTAATAGCGTTGAAACCTTTGACGATTAACCTCGTTTCTCGTGCAAGAAACAAGTTTTATATTAATGCGATAGATTGTTAGGGTGCTTCGCTGACGGAAACAGTTCAAAAAGCCTATGATGTCTAGGTCGGGTTGTCCTCGTTTCGTGCGTGTGCGTTGATCTATGGAAGAATTTATTTGAACTAAAAGGGGGGAAATTATGATTTTGTTATATTTTGAATTAATAGAGCAAATAAAAAAAGTTTATAAAAAGATAAAATAATTGTTGTAATAAGTTTTTTAATTTTGTAAAAGTAATCACTAACTTAACAAAAGGAAAAAACAAATGACTATAAATACAAAACAAGTCAAAAGTTTTTCAGTTTATAAAGAGTTAGAACTCGAAAAAACTGAAAAGATAAAATATGCTTACGCGTCAGTTAAGATGACAAGAAAGCAATCAAATAAAATAATTGAACTTTTACAACAAGAGGTCAGTTTATTATTTGATAAAAAACCAAAGACTAATGTTTTATTCATTAAGGATAAAAACAAAAATGTAGTTGGCTCAATTCAAAAGATTGTGAGGAAATCACAAAGGTTTGATACAACTGCTTTCAAAGAAAAGTTTCCAAAACTTTTCAATGAGTTTTTAGTACCTAGTGAAAGCTGTGAATTTAAGCCTGTACTTGATGAGGTATTAAATGAGCAACAATAATTCATTAGTAAATGTAATTAATACTAATCTTGAAAAAAAGTTTTCAAGCGAGGAAATTTCTAAACGATTGGATAGTAAGGTTGTTCGATCTTTAGACTATGAACTTTGTTATAAAACTTTAGAGAGTGTAGTTGAGGAAACTATATTAGAGTATCAAGGAACTGAATGTGTCGAGTTTCTAAAACAAAAATACTTTGATAAGTTTAAGAACTTACTTGAAAAGATGAGTGGTATTAATTCTAATGGCTAGAATTTTTAACCTTAAACCCGATTATATCCCCGAGCAATTCGGGGGTATATACTTTCTAATATCTCGAACTAATGGTGTCATTAAATATATCGGAATGTCTAAGTTTGATGTCCACCAAAGATTAAGGAACTACAATTTAGATCGATTGAATTGTGATGTTAAAATCTTAAGAGTTAAAGATATTCACAAGATACGTTGGTATGAAAGACGTTGGATACAAAAGTACAGACCTAGTTGGAATGTAAGAATATATTCTAAACGTACCAATTACTTACATAACCCTTATCTTTAAAAGCAGGAAGGCAGCTGCATCTCACCAGCAGCTGACTTCTATCACCTGTCAGCTCAGTACAATATCTAGTAATACAATTCCAGAAAACCACTACATAAGGTATCGACACCCCCCCCACCACGCATATAGACTGTGATGGTACCGACAACTTAGACTTTAGACAAGTTGAATACACGCAGAGAAGTGATATATTCTACGTTATGAGTACTGAATTACTTACTACTAGTCAATTAAGAGATAAGTTAGAAACTACTTGGTTACAGCATATTAAACTTTGCCAAGATAATTTTTTATATTTTGTTGCAAATGTATGGCCTGATTTCATTTATCGTAAGACAAGTGATCCTACTAAGTATGGTCACCATCAGATCATTGCCAATCAACTAGTTAAGATATCAAATTCCAAAAGAGGGAGGCTAATCATTAACATGCCCCCCCGACACACAAAATCAGAATTTGCTTCCTTTTTATTTCCTGCCTGGTTTATCGGAAAATTTCCAAAAAAGAAGATTATGCAAGTATCCCACAACGCAGAGCTGGCTCAGAGATTTGGTTCCAAGGTAAGGAATCTTATGGATTCCCCTGAGTATAAACAAATTTTTGGTGATGTTAAATTAAGAGAAGATTCAAAAGCAAAAGGACGTTGGGAGACAAGTCATGGTGGGGAGTACTTTGCTGCTGGTGTAGGTGGTTCCATCACAGGTCGTGGTGCCGATCTATTAATTATTGATGATCCCCATACCGAACAAGATTCTATGAGTGACTCCGCAATGGAGAGAGCGTATGAGTGGTATTCATCAGGCCCCCGTCAACGTTTACAGCCAGGTGGTTCCATCTTGGTAGTAATGACTAGATGGGCTCAAGATGATTTGACAGGACGACTTTTAAAAAACCAAACAGATCCAAAAGGAGATAAGTGGCAACAAATATCTTTCCCTGCAATATTACCTGGTGGTGAACCTGTATGGCCTGAGTATTGGGAACTAGAAGAATTAGAAAAAGTTAAAGCATCTATTTCAGTACGTAACTGGAATGCTCAGTACATGCAAGAACCTACTTCTGAAGAAGGTGCTATTTTAAAACGAGAGTGGTGGAGACCGTGGAAGAAACAAATGCCACAAATACATTTTATAATTCAATCTTATGATACTGCATTTAGTAAAAAGGAAACTGCCGACTATAGTGCTATTACTACGTGGGGAGTATTTTATCCAGATGAAGTTACCCCTGCTCTAATACTATTAGATGCTATGAAAGGTAGGTGGGACTTTCCAGAGTTAAAAGCTGTAGCTATGGAACAATATAAATACTGGGAACCTGAATCGGTGATCGTGGAAGCCAAAGCGTCAGGACAGCCCCTACTACAAGAGATGCGTAGAATGGGTATTCCTGTAATGGATTTCGTACCCACAAGGGGAAATGATAAACATACCAGGGTCAATTCAGTAGCACCTATCTTTGAATCTGGTTCAGTTTGGTATCCTCATGGTGAGTCATGGGCAGAAGAAGTTATCGAAGAATGTGCAGCTTTTCCTAATGGATCTCATGATGACTATGTAGACAGCACTAGTCAGGCTATGTTAAGATACCGTCAAGGTGGTTTAGTTTCTATGAAATCGGACTACGAAGACGAGGAACGTCCACCAAGAGAATATATTTACTACGAAGGAAGATAACATGTCAGACAAATTATCATTTGATGAAAAAATGAAGCTAGTAGAGCAAGGAAAAATAGATAAAAAAACTGGTAAGTTTACATCTATGGATGCTATGAGAGAAGCTAAAGGATTTAAGCCTGGAGAAACTCCAGCACAATTTAATACAAGAAGATCAGTTTTAGAAGGTGCTAAGAAAACACTTAAAGCTACTAAGTACGGAAAGATTGCAGCTGGTGTTGTTGGAGCAGGACTAGCTCTTAAACAATATTTAAAATCTAAAACTAATAAAGCTGAAGACGTAGATAAAAAATCTACAGGTGGTATGACCATCGGTAAAGGTAAAGATTACATCAAAGATTTATTATAGGAGTTAATTATGGCACTATCACCAAAACAGAAAAAGATTGCTAAGATGGCAGGAGACCCTAACAAGATTGAGGGCGAAGATTTTAAAAAATTAAAAACTATGAAAGCTAATAGTGGATTAGAAATAGACGCCGATATTTTAGGTAATAGGTTAGACAAGAAAATGACAAAGTATCTTGGTTCTAAAGAAACTGAATTACATGCTGGATACAAAGGTGATTACAAAGAAGATTCTGGTGAAGATAGAGCAGAGAAAAGAGCTTTAAAAGAAGTAATGCAAGAAGCGGGTATAAAATTTACAGGTGCTAAATACGGTAAGATGATCATGGCCCGTGGTTGTAAGATGGGTAAAAATAAACCAACAAAATTATCATAGGAGATTTATGGGAGAAAAAGTTAAAACAAATCCATACGCTTTATCTAGTCGTAAAAAAGAAAGTAAAGGATCAGACACTTCTGGTTCTCCTGTTTACGATCCAAATCCACCGATCATGGGAAACCCTGCAGTTGTAGGTCCTAAGATGGAAGGTGATGAAATGAGAGAATTCATGAGTGTTAATCAAGGCATTGAAGATGTAGCCGATTATTCTTCTAAGTACCAAGCTAATCCAGACATGGACAAGGAATCAAAAGAGTATGTTCAATCACGAAACTACAACACAGGTGGTGATGTAAAAGTAAGGGGTGGTGGCAAAGCGATTAGAGGAATGAACTTCACAGGCGTAAAGTAATGCCATGGGGAAGAATTTAAAAAAGCCTAAACTAAAAAAAATTAAAGTTTTAAAAGCTTTTACAGGGGCACAAGCAGATACAAGAGCTGGACAAGCAATGTCGCCTGGAACTTCTTCTACAGGTGCTACAAGAGGAAGTGGTAGAAACCCTAGTGCACAGTATAATAACACTGCAACAATATCCGCAAAAGCAAGACAGGATTTAGCTACACAAAGAAAGACAGCTAGAGAAACATTAAGTCCTTCTACAAAAACAAGTTCTAAAGTTGCACAATTAATAGCAGGTACTGTTATTCCTGGAGGAGGTCTTCTTTTAGCAAAGCTTCAAGATTCAAGACCTTATTGGAAAAAAAGTAAAGCAGCTCAAGACTTTAAAGTAAATACAGGTAACGATAGAGATGGCCCTCAAACTAGATCTATTGTATCTCCAGATACTACTGCAGTTAAACCTTTGTTTTCAGGAAACACTACTCCGCAACAACAAGCAGTATCAGGTTTTATGTTAAAACCTGGAGTTTCTTTATCAAGTAATCAATTAGGTATGAGTGGTCAGATGTTACCAAAACCCCCAACAGGTCAGTTTATGATTAGACCTGGTGTAGCTTTATCAGATGTAGCAAAAGCATCTTCAGGTAAATTAATTAAAGGTAAACCTAAGTTAGCTAAAAAAGGTTGGAAGTAAATGATTAAAAATTTTAAAGACATTGTAGTTTTATTAATTACAACTGGTGTTCTAGTTTTATTAGGTACTATTATTATTGGAGATTATATTGTAGCACTAGAAGAAAACAGACCAGTAGATGAAAGTGTTATAACTCTAATGAAGATGTCAGTTACAGGATTAATTGGAGTTATTGGTGGATATATTGGAGGAAGTAAAAACTAATGGCCGATGTTGAAAAGAAACTATTAGAAGAAAAAGAAGAGTCAGGTGGCCTTGGTACGTTGATCGGGTTAGGTGCTGCGGCGACCCTTCCTTTCTTACGACCATTCAGAAATATTGCTAAAGTTAAAAGAGCGTTTGATACAATCAACAAGACTAACGCAAAACGGACAGCGGCCAGCGAAGTCCTAACCCCAGTTATTAAAACACCTAAGACAGGTTTAGAAGCATTCAGACCACCCGCTAAAGTTACCTACGGCAAACAGGTTAAAGCACCAAGTCCAACGGTCAACGTTAATCCGTTAGTTAATGATAGAGAAAATATTTTAAGAAACGAAGCAGTAATGTCATTTGCTGAGAAGAATCCTCAGTCTATGTTTGGTTCAGCTTTATATGATCAAATTAAAATGTTTCCAAAAGACAAAGCAACTCCTGATGAATGGTTAAAATTCTTTAATCAGAAAAAAGGAGTTAAGTATAATGATGGACGTTCAGCATCAATTGATACTGAAGAATTATTTGATACAAATATTGCCTCATTAGATAAGTCTGGTAATTTAATAGGTGGATTATTTAAAACAGCTAAAGATATGAATATGGCTGTAGATAAAAATACACTACTAGCACAAGTAAGACAAAACCCATTTAATAAATTAGAACTAAGAAGATACATGTCACCAACAGGTGTAGATGATTCTGTTGACGGTATGATTGGTGAAGCACAAAAGATTAAAAAAATTTTAAGCACAAAGTATTTAGATGAAACAGGAGCCCCTATTACTGCAAGACTTATTAATAATATTGACGAAGCTTTAGAATCTATGAAGATGCCTTCTTTTGCATCAGGTCAAAGCATGGAAACATTAACTAACAATCTTAATGCAGGTGCTAGAACTTTAAGAGAATCTTTAAAGAAATCTTTAGATTCAATATCTGATCCTCAAGATAGACAAATGATTAATCAAGCGATTAGAAATATAAATGGATTAGCTGAAGAAGGTGTAATGAAAATTAAATCTGTTCCAAGATTACCACAACATGCAGGTAGCAGTGAATATGGAACGTATAGATTAGAAGGTGAAATGGCTCCTGGAGAATTTGTTTGGCATTTTCCTTCAGGTAAAGCACCTGTGGGTCCTGGAAGACATACAGATCGTTATCATTGGGCAGATGCTAAACAACCAGTAGTGCATACTATGTATGGTACCAGATATACACCCCAAGGACAAAAAGTCATTTCCATTAACGAAGTACAAGCTGATGTACAACAAGCAGTAACTAAAGATGTTTTAAAAAATGGTAAAGTTAGATACAACCCCGAAGGTAGGGAAGTTGCTAATAGTTTAATTGTAGATAATATGAATGCACCAAGAGAAACAATTGAACGTTTAATGAAAAAAGGATTGTATATGTCTGAGAAAGATCGATATGATTTATCAACAGCATTCAATCAATTAAAAGCAGGTAGAAAATCTTTAAGAGGTTCAGAAGCTGTAAACACGGATAGCTTAACGGATTACCTTCCATTCTTTAATAGTAAGAATTATGCTGATCTTGCACTTAAAACTACAATCAAAGCTGCAGGGGATGATGGTGCTCAGTGGGTAAGTGTTATTCCTGTTAACATGATTTCAAGAGGTAGTGGTGCCGTAAAAGGTAATCAACAGTTTTATGGTTATGCAACAGGTAAAGGCTTTCAGAAAAAAGGTGAAGCAATATTACCAGAACTAATGAGAAAACTATCGAAACAATACAAGACAGAAGCAAAGACAATACAAGTTACTTTATCTGATCCTAAAAAACCATATAAAATTGTTAGCACAAGAGATGTTAAAAGATATGATGGAGACAAAAATGATCCTGGTACAGCTGTAGAAACTTTTAAAGAGAAATACCATGCTAAAGCATTTAAAACAGAAGAAGATGCGATCAATGCAGGATATTCTAAATCCGATATTAAGTTTATTCCAGAAGGAGATCCAAATTTGTATATGAATACATATGCCTTGCGAATAACTCCAGATATGATACAAAAGCCAATGAAGCTTTACAAAAAAGAAGGAGGACTTATCGAAAATGTGTTTAGGCCTTTATAAACACTCAATTGTTTGATAAACTTACGATATTATGGCTGAAGAAGATATTTCATTACAAGAGACAGAAGATTTAGAAGTAACTGACAAAGAGCAGGCTCCTGAAGTTATTATAGAAGGTGAAGAGGATGTTGTAGAAGAAGCTCCTCAAGAAGACTTTTATAAAAACTTAGCTGAGGACATGGACGAAAGACAGTTACAAGACTTAGCTAATCAACTTATTTCTGATTATAAAAATGATAAAGAAACTAGAAAAGATTGGGAAGAGTCTTATACTAAAGGTTTAGATTTACTAGGTTTTAAATATACACAACAAACAAAACCATTCACAGGTGCTTCAGGAGTAACACACCCTTTACTTGCAGAAGCCGTAACACAATTTCAAGCACAAGCTTACAAAGAATTAGTTCCAGCTGATGGCCCTGTCAAAGCACAGATCGTTGGTAAAAGAGATGCAGCTAAAGAAGATCAAGCTGAAAGAGTAAAAGAATTCATGAACTATATGTTAATGGACAAGATGGAAGAATACACTCCAGAGATGGATCAATTATTATTTATGCTTCCATTAGCAGGTTCAGCATTTAAGAAAATAAATTATGATGAAGTTATGGGTAGAGCAGTTTCTAAGTTTGTACCTGCAGAAGATTTAGTTATTCCATATTATGTAACTAACTTAAATGATTGTGAAAGAATTACTCACATCATTAAGATGACTGAAAACCAAGTTAGAAAATCTCAAGTTGCAGGAGTGTTTAGAGATATAGAATTATCAGAACCTGAGTCTAAAGAAACAGATATTCAAAAACAATACAACAGATTAGAAGGTGTATCTAGACCGTCTGAACAAGAACAAGATACTAGAAACATTTTAGAGATGCATGTTGATTTAGATATAGAAGATTCAGAAGAAGGAATTAAAATTCCATACATTGTAACTATAGATGAAACGTCTCAAGAGATTTTAAGAATTATTAGAAACTATAGAGAAGATGATCCAACTGCAAAGAAGATAAATTACTTTGTACACTATAAGTTTTTACCAGGTTTAGGGTTTTATGGTTTTGGTTTAATACACATGATCGGTGGTTTATCTACTGCAGCAACTTCTGCACTAAGACAATTACTTGATGCAGGTACATTATCTAACTTACCTGCTGGATTTAAGACCAGAGGAATGAGAATTAGAGATGATGATCAGCCAATTCAACCTGGAGAGTTTAGAGATGTAGATGCACCAGGTGGAAATATTAGAGAACAGTTTCAATTATTACCTTTTAAAGAACCTTCAGCAACATTATTTCAGCTTTTAGGCTTCTGTGTTGAAGCAGGAAAACGTTTTGCAGGTATTGCAGACATGCAATCGGGTGAAGATGCACAAAATAGAGCTGTAGGAACTACAATTGCACTGTTAGAAAGAGGTGCAAGAGTGATGTCAGCTATTCATAAGCGATTATATTACGCTATGAAGCAAGAATTTAAGATTTTATCACGTGTAATTTCAGAATATCTACCTCCAGAATATCCTTATGATGTTTATGGTGGTGAAAGAACGATAAAACAGACAGATTTTGATGACAGAGTAGATGTTTTACCTGTTGCAGACCCAAATATTTTCTCAATGTCGCAAAGAGTGACGTTAGCACAGACTCAATTACAAATTGCACAGACAAATCCACAAATTCACAACCTATATGAAGCTTATAGACGTATTTATACTGCATTAGGTACTAAACAAATTGATGAATTACTAATTAAACCACCAGAACCAGAACCAAAAGACCCTGCAATTGAAAATATGGAAGGTTTACAGATGAAATTACCTAAAGCTTTTCCAGAACAAGATCATGAAGCACATTTACAAGCACATAAAACATTTATGAAAAGTAGAATGGTGCAAGTTAACCCTCAAGTCTACGCTTTATTTCAAGGTCATATATCAGAACACATATCTCAAATGGCAACAATACAAATATTGCAAGTTATGAGAGAAGATCCAGAAATGGCACAAATGGAACAACAAGACCCAGAAGGTTTTAATCAAATGGCAGCATCACAAATTGCAAAAAGAATAAATGTACTGACTCAACAACTTGTTCAAGAAGAAGGTGGCCAACAGCAAGATCCTTTAGTTGCATTGAAGCAAAGAGAGTTAGATTTAAAAGCTATGGACATTCAAATGAGAGCTAAAAGAGAAGAAGCTAAGTTAGAACAGCAACAAGAGCAATTTGAAGATAGGTTAGACTTCGATGGAGAAAAACTTGAAACTCAAGTAGCACTTCAACAACAAAGAAAACAATAATGGGTAAGTTTAAATTTGCATTAGATATGGGAAAAAAGCTTTTTCCAAATGCATCTAAAAAAATTCAAAAATTAGCAAAAGAAGAATACGATTCAGCAAAAATTAATATGTCAGGAGCTTCAGCAGAATCTTATGCTAGAGCTGCTATAAGAGATAAATATAAAACAGACTTTAGTGGAATACCAAAAGTAGACAAAAAGAACCTAGGTGGATTATCTGGAGGAGTATCTTCAGGGCCACCTCCAAAAAAAGGACCTAACTCACATGGAATCCAGATTAAGGGTTTTAAATTTTCAGGAATTAAATAAAAAAGAACAATTAATATTATTAGCTGGAATCTTTGAAGGTGAAGGTTGGTTTGGTATTAATAAAAGAAAATATGGTTGGACTCCAAGTGCAGTTATGGAGATTCAAATGACAGATGAGGAAATCGTTACAAAATTTAAAGAATATTTAAAAGCCGAAGCTCCTATATACAAAAGAAAAAAGAAAGAAAAAGATTACCATAAAGATGTATATAGATTTACTATTAAAGGGCACCGTGCTTTACACTTTATGGAAGAGATGCTACCATATTTAGGAATAAGGAGAAGAGAACAGTATTATGCCGTGGTTAAATCTATTGGGGATGGGCCTAAAAACTGGAGCCCACCTATATGCCAATCGTCAAAAGACGAAACAAGCAATGTCGGACGCACAATTAATGCACGCAGAAAAAATGCGAGCGGGAGAGATCGCGTACGAGGGCAAGCTATTAGAAGCTAGACAATCGGACTGGAAAGACGAATTTATTTTATTATTGCTCTCAGCTCCAATAGTAATGTTAAGTTGGGCAGTATTTTCGGATGATCCAACTGCAATGCAGAAGATGCAGCTTTTCTTCGAATACTTTTCACAACTTCCTTTTTGGTATCAGACAATTTTCGTGGGTGTCATAGCGAGCGTGTATGGTCTTAAAGCCACTGACTTGATTAAACGTAAGTAAATGATATATATCATTTGTGATTGATTACGATAGTTACAAATACATTAAGATCAAGATAAACAAAGAGGTTGCAAACCTTAAAGACAGTCTTGCGTACAGTGTAGACAATCTTAATCAATTTTGGTATATTAAAGGTAAATTACAAGGCCTAGAAACCTTGCTACAGGACTTGACGGACCTGCAGAACAAACAGGAGTTATTCGATGACGACACAGACCGCAAATCTGGAAGTACCTAAAATTAAATTAGGTCTTCAAGAAAAGTACGACAAAGAAACTAAAGAAGAAGAAGATAAAAGGCTTACAGCCGATAAAGTAAAATCAGACAAATCTTTATTAGATAAATTACCAAACCCTACAGGTTACAGAATGTTGGTATTACCACATGCTGGAGCTAGAAAAACTAAGGGTGGTATTCTTTTATCTGATACGACACTTGAGACTATGCAGATGACTACTGTGTGTGCTTACGTGTTGAAACAAGGTGACCTTTGCTATCAAGATAAAGAAAAATTTCCTAATGGGCCATGGTGCAAGAATGGTGATTGGGTAATATTTGGAAGATACGCAGGGGCAAGATTCAAAATAGACGGAGGAGAAGTCAGAATACTTAATGATGACGAGATCATTGCAGTAGTAGACGATCCTAACGATATTTTGCAAACATACTAAGGAGGAATAAAGTATGCAGGAGTTAAATACGACAAGAGACAAAAATCCTAGTGTTGATTTAGACACGGATGATGTCAAAGAAACAAACGTTCAGGTTGAAGAACAAGAACAGAAAAGTACTAAACCTAATTTAAACGTAGGTGAAGTAGATTTAGGCTATCAAACATACGACAACGATGATAAATCTGAAAAACCAGAAATATCTATCGAAGAAGATACTGTTGATACTCAAGAAGCAAAGCCTAAAGAAAATTTACAAGAGTATAGTGAGGGTGTTCAAAAAAGAATTGACAAACTTACTAAAAAAATGCGTGAAGCAGAAAGAAGAGAACAAGCAGCTCTTGCTTATGCTGAAGGCTTAAAGAAAAAATACTCTGATGTTAAATCTAAGTACGATGAGATAGACGAAAGTTATGTCAAACAGTACGATGCAAGAATAGACTCTGAAAAAGATCAAGTCAAAGCTAAATTAAAAGCAGCTATTGAAATGAATGATTCAGAAGCGATTATATCTGCCCAAGAAGATTTGGCTAGATTAACCGTGGAGAAAGAAAGAGCTAAAATTTCTCTTGCAGATAGAGAAAGACGTAAAAAGGTTACTGAAGCTCCAGAACAGGAGTTGCAATCTCAAAGTAATGACCCTATCCAACAAGTTGAAAATCAGGTCAATAATCCTAGTCCAAAAGCTAGAGATTGGGCTGAAAAAAACGATTGGTTTGGTCAAGATCAGTATATGACAAACACCGCTTTTCAAATCCATGAAAATCTAGTGGGAGAAGGGTTTGACGTAGACAGTGAAGACTACTATAATGAGATTGATAAGAGAATAAAAGAGGTTTTTCCTCATAAGTTCTCTGAGTCAGAAACACAGGAGCAACCAAGAAAACCCGTCCAGACAGTTGCTACTGCTAATAGAGGTAAAACTGGACGCAGATCCGTGAAACTCACCAAGTCACAAGTCGCTATTGCGAAAAAATTAGGGGTGCCACTAGAAGAATACGCAAAATACGTGAAGGAGGTATAGTATTATGGAAAATAAATTAAATAGAACTTCACGCGGTTCGGAGACAAGAGCAAAAGTTGATAAAAGAAAAGCTCCTTGGACTCCTCCATCTAACTTAGATGCACCGCCTGCACCAGATGGTTTTCACCATAGATGGTTAAGGGCTGAGGCTGGAGGTTTTGTGGACACTGCGAATATGTCTAAAAAACTAAGAGAAGGCTATGAATTGGTAAGAGCTGAAGAGCTTACATCACAGATTGGCCAACACGATTATCCAGTTATCGGCGACGGTAAACACGCGGGTATCATAGGAGTAGGTGGCCTTGTGCTGGCAAGGATACCTGAAGAAATAGTTGAGTCACGTAAAGAGTACTTCGCAGGAAGAACTCGAGATCAACAACAAGCCGTGGACAACGATTTAATGAAGGAGCAGCGACCTGAGATGCCTATCAATATTGATAGACAATCTCGTGTAACTTTTGGTGGTAATAAGAAATAATTTTTTCGTAATACCAACCAATGAACATTAATATGTAAAAAGGAGAAAAACATATGGCAAATAAAACTGAGCTATACGGATTAAGACCCGTAAGACAGCTGAATGGTTCTCCGTTTATTAATGCTCAAAACAGATACAGAATAGCTGCTGACTATGGCACTAGCATCTATCAAGGCGACTTGGTAGAACCACAAGCAGATGGTACAATTGCTAAACATAGTGGTGGAACTTCTGGTCAAGTTGTGGGTGTTTTCAACGGATGTTTCTATACAGATCCAACTACTCAAAAGCCAACGTTCAAAAACTATTATCCGTCATCTACTAATGCAAGTGACATTGTTGCTTACGTTATTGATGCACCAGAGACAGTTTTTGAAATGAATACAAACTTGTCTTTTGTGGTAGCTGATTTGTTTAAGAACTTTTCAGTAACAGATACAACAGGAAGTACTTCAACTGGAATTTCATACGGACAATTAGATGTAGGAAGTTCTGGAACAGCAGGTACATTTGTGGTTCAAGCAATTGATATATCACAAAATCCTGATAACCAAGACTTAACCGTTTCAAACGTAGGTGTGTTAGTTAGAATTAACAACCACTTCTACAGACAAAGCGGTACAGGTAAGTAATAGGAGAATAAACTATGGCGATAAGTAGATCACAACTAGTTAAAGAACTAGAACCAGGTTTAAATGCCCTATTTGGCCTGGAATATAGCAGATACGAGAATGAACATGCAGAAATCTTCATGTCAGAAGCATCAGACAGAGCTTTTGAAGAAGAAGTAATGTTATCAGGTTTCGGAAGTGCAGCAACGAAGCAAGAAGGAGCAGGAATTGTTTACGATCAAGCAACTGAATCTTTCACTTCTAGATACACTCACGAGACTGTAGCATTAGGCTTCGCAATCACTGAAGAAGCGATTGAGGACAACCTGTATGACAGACTTGCGTCTAGATATACAAGAGCGTTAGCTAGATCAATGGCTAACACTAAACAAGTTAAAGCAGCAGCTGTACTAAACAATGCGTTTGATACAGGTGGAAGCTATAACGGTGGTGACGGTGTTGCACTTTGTACAACAAACCACCCATTAGCAACTGGTGGAACTTTCAGAAATGAACTTTCTACTGCAGCAGACCTTAACGAAACATCATTAGAGCAATCTCTAATTGATATTGCGTCTTTCGTAGATGAAAGAGGTTTAAAAATTGCTATTCAAGGCAGAAAAATGATAATTCCAAAAGAATTACAATTTACTGCTGAGAGAGTAATGAAAACTCCTCTATCTACTACTCTAACAGGTAGTGACTACGCTAAGAACGACATCAATGCTATGATGAACATGGGAATGATTCCAGAAGGTTACAGAGTTAATCACTTCTTAACTGACACTGATGCATTCTTCATCATGACTGATGCACCTAATGGCTTAAAGAACTTCGTAAGAAGTCCTATCAAAACAGCTATTGAAGGTGATTTCGATACTGGTAACGTTAGATTCAAAGCTAGAGAAAGATACAGCTTCGGTTGGTCTGACCCTAGAGGAATCTTCGGATCTCCAGGAGCGTAAGGTTAATTATTATGATGGGGCGTACTTTACGCCCCATCTTTTATAAGTTATAATTGGAGATATTATGGCAGCAAAAGGTGACGTTAAAGCAGTACAGATTACAGCAGCAGGTTCGGTGTTCGGTGGCCGTACTAGATTAAGAGGAATTATTTTAACTAATATAACTACAACTACAGACACAGGTTCAGTTGTATTACAAGATGAAAATGGAACTCAGTTCACTACTGATGTTTTACCAGCAGATGTATTAACACTTAACCTTCCTGAAGATGGAATTCTATTCAAAGGTTTTATGACTTGTAATGCTATTACAAGTGCTAAGTGTACAGTATTAATCGATAAATAAAGGTTACCATGGATTATCAAGAATCCGTTTTACAACTTGTTAACTCCATGAAAAAAGGCGGTATGCCTTCAAGACGAAAGTCTGCAGGTAATTATCGTTCTACTAAATCAGGTGCAGGTATGACTGCAAAAGGTGTTGCAGCATACAGAAGAGCAAATCCAGGATCAAAATTAAAAACAGCAGTTACAGGTAAAGTTAAACCTGGATCAACAGCTGCAAAAAGAAGAAAATCATATTGTGCTAGATCATTAGGACAATTAAAAAGAGCATCCGCAGAAACTAGAAACGATCCAAATTCAAGAATTAGACAAGCTAGAAGACGTTGGAAGTGTA
>Ga0181591_10000130_pt1 | contig 48756 bp, 38 predicted proteins | sample 071ome_33_FD_133757 | JGI IMG/M metagenome (GOLD analysis project Ga0181591, IMG submission 133757) | Coastal salt marsh microbial communities from the Groves Creek Marsh, Skidaway Island, Georgia - 071412AT metaG (megahit assembly) | ecosystem: Environmental > Aquatic > Marine > Intertidal...
CAGCACCCTGTCTTTTTTCTTTACCGGTGTTCTGGAAGGCGGGGAAGCCGATCTTTTCCTTCCCTATTTCCAATACCTCCCTTGGTATCTCGTCCTGATCGCTCCCGCGGTCGGCATGCGACTCTGGTCGGAGGAGCAACGCCTCGGCACAATGGAGCTTCTCCTGACAATGCCGCTCGCGCCCTGGCATGCGATTCTCGGAAAGTATCTCGCCGCCGCGGTTGTGCTCTTCACAATGCTGGTTCTTTCCTTCCCCATTGTCTGGACGATCAACTACCTCGGCGATCCTGATAACGGAGTCATCATGGCGGGCTTTGTCGCGACTTTTCTCGTCGCCCTTTGCTTTCTCGCAGTTACTTCCGTCGTATCTGCGCTGACGCGAAGCCAACTCGTCGCGCTTCTCGTCTCGGTAGCGATCTGCCTCGTCCTCTGGCTCGGTGGGTTGCCGAATGTCAGTGAACTACTGATGAACATGAAGGGTGGCTGGCTCATTTTCTGGCCGATCCTCAAGCTCATCCACATCGTCGGAGTGATGCCTCACTTCTCCGAGTTGGCCAAGGGCGTTCTCGGAATTCGCGACATCGTTTTCTTTCTCTCCTTTATCGCCACCTGTCTTTTCGCAACATCGGTTGCGATCCGCCTCAAGCGCGCCTAACCCAATTCTAACCTGTATCCGATCAACAAAATGAGTGAATCGAATCAGCATTCTTCCAAAGCAAATCAGCGCCGCAACACCGCCATCATTGGTTTGATTGTGGTCTTCGTCATCGCCCTGCTCTTCAATTTCCTCGTTGGGAAAATGAGTTTTCGGGCTGACCTTACAGAGTACAAAACGTACACGCTCTCCGACGGAACCGAGAACATCCTCGAGAAACTCGACACTCCCGTGGAAGTTCGCTTTTACGTCACCGACGACGGCAAAGTGATGAGCCCAGGTGAGCGCACCCGTGTCCGTCGCGTCGAAGACATGCTCAACGAGTTTGTGCGAGCCGCTCCCGCAAAGGAAATCGAACTCACCAATGAAGATGGTGAATTCGTAACGCAAAAGGTCCGAATGCTCACGGTGGAAAAGCTCAACCCGGAGCCAAATACCGATGCAGAGGACTCTGCGATCATGGATGGCCTGCAGGCAGGCATGTCCGGGGAAACCAACAACGAAGTTTACTTCGGCATCTCCATTAAGTGCCTTGATCAAGCTGAGACGATCCCCTTCGTTCCGGCGCGTCCCGAGACGATGCTGGAGTATGATCTCGCTCGTGCGATTTCCAGTGTTCACGGTGGCAAAGAGAAGAAAATCGCAGTCATGACCGGCATGGAAGTCGCTGGCGGTTTCGGAGGGAACTTCCAGGCACCACCGAAGCAGCCGTGGATGTTCTACGAACAACTTGGAAAAGACTACGAAGTGGAATTGATTCCGTCCACCAGCACGGAAATTCCGGAAGGAACAACAACGCTGATTGTTCTACACCCCTTTGACATAACGGATGAAGCGCAGTTCGCCATCGACCAGTACCTTCTTGCCGGAGGAAACGTGATGGTGCTCGTCGACCCGAATTTCTTCTACTCCCGCGCACTCGCGCAGGGACAACCGCAGATGCCCGGAATGCCTCCGCAGGGTGGTCCCACTCCCACATCCGATTTGCCTAAGCTCTTTGATGCATGGGGTGTAAAATACGACACCAACCGTGTCCTTGCTGATCTGGATTTCGGATCTGAAATCATTCGACGGGGTAATTTCTCGCCGACTTTCCTCACATTGAACCGGAACGCACTGGGATCAGAGGCTACCGACCCAGGGCTAACCGACCCAATGACGAACATGTTGAATCAGCTCAACATGCTCACTCCAGGTGCTTTTGACATCAATCCTAAGGACGGAGTCGAAGTGGATCGCCTTGTTCTTTCCTCAGAAAACAACCAGCTTGTCGGGTCTTTCGATGCCGACCCCACGCAGGAAGGTGGAGCTGATCGTATTCGCGAGGGCTTTGAGCCTCACGGTCAACGCCGCGCCATCGTGGCACGTCTCACTGGGGAGTTCAAGACGGCCTTCCCTGAGGGCAACCCCGCCGACGCCAAGGAAGAAGAGGAGTCGGAAGAAGCAGAAGAAAAGGAAGGCGAAGAAAAAGCAGAGGATCCCGAGGAGAAGAAGGCCGACTTTCTCAAAGAATCGACTAGTCCCGGGCGCGTCCTTCTCATTGCGGATGTTGATTTTGTCTACGATGCGAATGTTGTCCGACGTAATCAGGTCCCCGGTCTTAACATTGTGATTCCGGAGATGCTGAACGAGAACCTCACACTCGTTCAGAACGCTGCCGAGCAAATGTCGGGCGATCCTGATCTCATCAAGGTTCGAAGCCGGACCACGGTTCGCCGGCCGTTCACTCGTCAGAATGAATGGTATCGCGAAGCACAGGAAAAATACGCGGAGGAGGTGAAAGACTTCCGCGAGAAAGCAAAGGGTGCTGAAACGCGGCTGAACGAGATCCTGTCACAGACACCAGAAAATATCGACCAGGCACTTCTCTCTCCAGAGGTGCAGGAGGAAATGAGAAAGCTCCAAGAAGAGGAAATCCAGTTCCGCAAGCGTGAACGGGAATTGCAAAAAGAAGTCACCCGTGAGTTCCGACGCAAGCTGGCTACCTACAAATTTGGGAACGCACTCCTCATGCCTGTTCTCGTCATCATCTTTGGCATTGGTCTTGCGATCGTTCGCAAAAAACGAGTCGCAGCCCGCTAGTCACCAACTCAAACCACATTTACGAAACTGAATCCAGGAAACGAATCATGGGAAATAAAACACTCGTTCGACTCCTCATCGCGCTCGGCATTGTCGGCGTGATCGCAGCTATCCTTCATTTTGCCGGAGGCGGTGGAGGCATCTCCAGAAAGTCCCCCTCTACCGCGAAGAAAAAAGTTTTCGCCAACTTCCCGATCAATGACGTGGCCAGTGTCACGATCAAGAAAAAGGAAGGAAGCCTAACCTTGTCCAAGGGCGAAAAGTCCTGGGAAGTCAAAGAGCGCGACGGATACACAGCCAATGTTGAGCCAATCGCCTCGATGCTGAAAAGCATCTGGGATCTGAACATCGGCCAGCCCGTCACCATCGGTCGCAGCCAGTATGGCCGCCTCCAGCTGGTCTCACCCGACGAAGCAAAATCTGAAGATGAGGCGGCTTCCATCCTTTCCTTTAAGGATGCAGAGGACAAGGAACTCGCCTCACTCTGGCTCGGAAAAACATTCGAGCGTGCGGATGGTCGCCCTAGCCCAATGGGTGGCACATCGATGAGCGATGCCGGCCGCTACGTGAAACCTGGCACGACCAACTCCGTGTATCTCGTGTCTGAAACATTCGATGGCATCGACACTGATCCCGCCGAGTGGATCGATAAGACCTTCTTTGAAATTGCTCAGTTGAAGACAATCGAATTGGCCTTCTCAGATGGGAAAGAGGGTTGGAAACTGAAGCGGGATGATCCAAATGGTGACCTCGTGTTTTCGACGCCAAAGCCAAATGAAAAGTTGGATTCCACGAAGGTCGCTTCCATGAGAAGCGCCTTCTCCCGAGCGCAAATGGAAGACGTTCTGACAGGAGATGCGCTGAAGGAAACAAAAGCCGATCACGCGACATTCAAGATTGCGACTTTCGAAGGCTTCACTTACGAAATCGCGCTGGGAGAGAAAAACGACCTCAACGAACTCCCGATGACTCTCAAGGTGGACGGAAAGTTTGAAGAAAAAAGGAAAGCGGGTGAAGAAGAAAGCGACGAAGAAAAAGAGCGCCTCGACAAGCAGTTCACAGATGAGCTAAAACGAAAAAAAGACAAGCTTGCTCAGGAAAAGTCTCTCGAAGGTAACGTTTTCAAGATTCGCAGCTTTATCATCGATTCGATCCTGAAAAAGCGCTCCGAACTCCTCGCCGAAGAGACCGAAGAAGGCGAAGAAGAGGTCGCTCCGGGAGTGACTTTGCCAGGTCTGCCAAGCGGTGCCGCTCCAATCCCGGCTCCTGCACCGAAAGCGCAGACTAAGGGCGCATCGAAGGCTACCAAAGAATAGTTTTGCCACCAGTTTCTCTCGTAAAAGCGATGTCGGGAAAAAGGCTCTCGATCTCTGGCCTGAATATTGCGCAGTCGTTTCTGATGCGGTCATACTCGAGGACTTTTCAGGATAGGATCTGGCAAAAGCTCTGCACGGAAGAGCACCGGATATCGGAATCCTCCTCACGAGCGTATGCAACGAGTAATCTGAAGATCACTAAATCAGGGAAGATCCTGAAATCACATTTTTTCAGAAGCCCTACGAAGCGAAAAAGCTGACGAGCTACACATACGAGCTCCTTCAGGAATCGGCGTCCTAACCCGGGATTTCTTTTTCAGGGTTTCGGCCAATCATCGGATGCTGCTCAATATCAAGTACGGATCCGCTGACTGGCCCGGCCTCGGCGGAAAGAAAATACACAACAGCTGCAGCAATTTCCTCGGGCCTGAAAATCCGACCGCTCGGAGCAAAAAAGTTATCGAGTCGCTTAGGCCAATCCTGCGGTAACCCCTGCGCTTGCTTTCGATCCTGTTCATTCTCGGTAAGTATCCACCCGGGGTTCACCTGGTTGATACGAACTCCGTATTCGCGATGAAGCGTGTCGCCCAAATTGCGGGTCATCGTCATCAGCGCACCCTTGGAAATCGAATACGGCAGCAAATCCGGCTCCCCGCAATAGGCATTCACCGAACCAATATTTACGACTGCCCCCCCTGTCTGCTGCAGATCATCCAGCAATGTTCGGATAAGAAAAAACGGAGCTTTCGTATTCACCTCCATGAAGGAGTCAAAGTGATCACTAGTTGTGGAAACAATGTTCCCCGTAGCAACTTTGGCCGCATTATTGACGAGACCATCGATCCTCCCGAATCGATTCAAGACTGCCTCGCGTATCTTTTGAGGAGCATCCGAATCAGCCAGATCCGCGATGAGAATATCGCTTCGATTGCGATCCGGATCGAGTTCGTCCCGCGTCGCTTCTGCAAGATCGGCCTCAAGCCCATGGATTAAGACTCGTGCCCCTTCTGCGAGACAACTCTTCGCAATTGCTTTTCCGATACCGGTGGTGGAACCGGTGACAACGATCACTTTGTCCTCAAGTCTCACGTCGCAAATATCAAAAAGCTTCGAAAGGAATCAGGTCGTCTCCAACCGCAGGCCGCACTGAAGTCGTGGATTCGTCGTGCTCACTCTCCAGCTTGGCGATTGCTTCGTTCGGATGAACCTCTTCCACGCGAACCCAACCAACAATTTCTCCGCTTCTACGAATCGCGTATCTCTGCTCGACCGCAACTTGCTGAGAAACTCCCGCATTGAAGGTCACAAATCCAAATTTCATATCGACGCTCGTTACTTGTGCCAGGGTGGGAGCCCGCGTGACACGCTCGCGCATCCTTGCCATCTCAGCCTCAATTTCGGGATTGCCGCCGGGAGGATTCTCGACTGCATTGCGAAGAAAGTTCGGAAGGTCGGTGGATAGATCTCCAATGCCTCCAGTATTATCTAGCTGATTCTTGGCATTTTCCACGAGGATATCAACACCATCGGAAAGGTCACGATAACGCTGCTCAGTCTGCTCTTCCTGCTTCCGGATCTGGTCGAGAGAATTCCGAATCGCATCGATCTCCGGATCATTCGGAATCGGTAAAGCTGACTCCACATTTAAATTCGCAGCGTTCTGCGCTAAACCTGCATTGTTTTGAGCCAGCTGTTGATTCACGGGAGCTTGTTGTTGGAGGGGCTGCTGTGGGACCTGATTGGCAACTTGCTGCTGAGGCTGCTGAGGCTGCTGAGGCTGCTGAGGCTGCTGAGGCTGCTGAGGCTGCTGAGGGTAAAGGCCATTCTGCGGATACGGCTGTTGCAGTTGGTTTTGCATATTCGGGATCGGAGCCACCTGGTAACCGTTGCGCAACAAGAGCTGACGCTCCTTTTCCTTATACTCTTCTTCGAACTCCGATTCGACGTAATCAGAGTAGCTCATTGCTCCTACAATCAAAAGCAGCACTGCGGCAATTCCCAGTGCAATAGCAGGTGTGTGATTCACCTGACGCCGTTCACCCATTTCCTCAGAATCCATCATAGTTCTATAAGTATACTACACTCCTAACGATCAGCCAATCACCGTATTGGGACCTTTTTAAAGAAAACAATAAGGTCCCCGAAGCAGAAGCATGTAGGGCTGGATGGCAGCTGGACGTAATACGAGTCCTGTCGTGTAAAGAAAATCGCGAACTGCCAACTCTCGATAATCCGGGTATGCAAGGGCGTGAGCGGGATGATAGCGCGGCCAGTGCGACGACCAGAGAGCCATTTCAATTGATGGCCTAACAGGGTTGACTCCCTGACCCAAGAAGGTTGAGTGAGCAAATGAGCCAGCTTTCCTCTCTCTGCGTCTATTGTGGTTCCAGCCCTGGCTCGGATCCCATCTACCTCGAGACGGCGAGTGAGCTTGGGAGATACCTCGCAAACTCCGGCATTCGCGTCGTCTATGGCGGAGGAAACGTTGGTCTAATGGGTGCCGTTGCAGATGGCGCTCTCGCAGCGGGGGGTGAAGTTATCGGCGTCATACCGAAAGCACTCGCAGAGAAAGAATTGGCCCATCACGGCCTCACCGAAATACACACGGTCAGTTCCATGCACGAAAGAAAGACGATGATGGCCGAGCTCTCCGACGCCTTTATCGCACTTCCTGGCGGCATCGGCACCATGGAAGAAATCTTCGAGGTCTTCACCTGGACCCAACTCGGATTTCACGCCAAGCCTTGCGCGTTCCTCAATACTTCCGGCTACTACGACGACTTGTTTTCTTTTCTCAAAAACATGGTCGGACAGCGATTCATTAAACAGGAACACCTCGACATATTACTGATCGGGAAAAATCATAGCGAGCTGGTGCAGCAACTTTCCGAGGTCAAAATCGAGGCCTTCGACAAATGGATCGACCGGAAGGAACAAACCTGATTGCAGCACTTCTCAGGCTCTCGGGTGGGTCTTTTCGTAGACCGTCTTCATCCGCTCAATGGAAACATGTGTGTATATCTGCGTCGTCGAAAGACTCGCGTGCCCGAGCAAAGTCTGGACGCTCCGCAGATCCGCTCCGTGGTCGAGCAAGTGTGTTGCGAAGCTATGGCGCAACTTGTGAGGACTCACGTTCACAGGAATATCGGAAAGCGCGTGGTATTTGCGAAACACATCCGAGATCGCCCTCGTCGTGAGTCGCTTTTTTAGCTTGCTGATAAACAGCGGTCCGTCTAAAACGCGCGCCTCATTCCGATATCGGTGGATCGCTTCTGCTGCGGGCGTTCCTACCGGACAAATCCTCTCTTTGCTTCCTTTTCCAAATACCCGAATGCATTCCTGGTGCAGGTCGAAATCATCCACGTTCAGTGCCGCAAGTTCCGAAAGTCGAATGCCCGAGCTGTAAAAGAGTTCCAGAATCGCCGCGTCGCGAGATGCCGTCCACGATGCTGCCTGCTTCGGCTGATCTACCTGAAAAGGCATTTCAAGAAGCTTCGTTACTTGCGCCTGGGTCAGGACGACTGGCAGTTTTTTTTCTGCTTTCGGAAGCTGAATTTCGAGAACCGGATTGATCTGCAACCCCTCTCGTCGGGTGAGGTATTTGTAAAAACTTCGCAATGCAGCGAAGTGCAGGCGGACAGTCGAACGCGCCCAACCATCCTTCATGCAATCGTAGAGATAGTTCCGAAAATCGTCGGCATCGACCCGATCCCATCCTCGAAACTTCGTAACGGCGTCACGAAATTTCTCAATCGCATGGCGATAGTTCACCAGCGTGCGGGGCGAGGAGTTTTTCTCTACGGAGAGATACTCCAGAAAGCTATCTAGCGATTGGTCGCCCGGGGCAGGGCTGCCCGGCTCGGGGGCCTGCCTTCCGGGAATTGTTTCGGTCAACACTAGGGCAAAAGGTGGGAGCCAGATCTCGGCTCAGTTTACCGAAGGGCTGTAGCCTTTTGGCCAGAAATGCGCGCCTCGAAAGCTCATCGAATTACTCATGGCACCCACAGTTTTTTTGGTGTATTCGGGCAAGCGAATCGATTGTTCAAAGATCGAGTGAAACCCGCTGGAATCAGTATAGCCCAGAGCAACGGTGTATTCACGATCGTCAGCCAGCAACGGAACGATGAAATGGCCGGACTCGCGGTGAAGGTAGATCGTCTCCTCCGCTTTGCCATCCTTGCCATTCACCTGAAGGCAAAGACGAACCTTGGAGTGGACCGGCTGGCGCTCGCTGGTCAGGTTCCAATAAACGACTGCAGTGTCACAGTTGCGGGGAATCACGGCGAAGGAATCGTCGAAAAAGAGCTCGGAGGAAGCGGGAGGCGTGTGGTGGGCAACAGGATCCATGACGGAAAGATACTTATTTAAGAAAAATTAACCATTAATCGATTCAAATTACCAGAACTTTTGTAAAAAACTTCAAATTTCTTCGAAACGCTTGATTGCTGCCACGGAAACGGGAAAGTTCCGCCCATGCTGACTAAGCGCATCATCCCCTGCCTCGACGTCACCGATGGTCGAGTCGTCAAAGGAACAAACTTTGTAAATCTTCGTGATGCGGGTGATCCCGTCGATTGCGCCGTCGAGTACAATCGCCAGGGTGCTGACGAATTGGTCTTTCTCGACATCACCGCTTCATCCGATGAGCGCAACACGATGGTCGAAGTCGTAAAGCAGACAGCCGAGCGCTGCTTCATGCCGGTGACGGTTGGCGGTGGCATCCGCACGGTCGAGGACATGAGGAAAATGCTCCTCGCCGGAGCGGATAAGGTCGGGGTGAATACGGCAGCAGTTAATAACCCCGACGTCGTCTCAGATGGCTCCAAAGCATTTGGTGCGCAATGCATCGTGGTAGCGATCGATGCGAAACGGCGCGGCGACTCACCGGATGACGGCTGGGAAGTCTTCACTCACGGGGGACGGACGCCAACCGGTCGTGACGCGATAGAATGGGCTCGCGAAGTCTACGATCGAGGCGCCGGGGAAATTCTCCTCACAAGCATGGACGCTGACGGAACTAAAGCCGGATACGATCTGGAACTGACAGCGGCTATCAGTGAATCCATTTCCATTCCCGTGATTGCAAGTGGCGGCGCTGGAAATCTCGATCACATGGTCGAAGTCCTCGAAAAAGGAAAAGCTGATGCCGTGCTGGCAGCGAGTATTTTTCACTTTGGGGAATACACCGTCGGGGATGTGAAGCAGTATCTGGGTGAGCACGGAGTGCCGGTGCGGCCCGCTTAAGGCCTCGCCTAACACCCAAACAAATCAGCTCCTGGCCCGACGCCATTCTCGCGTTCGCAGAAGCCGCTCGCATTGAGGTGATTGAGGCAGTGGTAAACAGCTTCGACGTCGGCTTCTCCCAGCGTTTGTGCCATCGTCTCAGCGGTAACGCCACTGCCACCCGTTTCGGCGAGATGATTTTTGACGTTTGTCAGTAACTCCAGAAATTCCCCGGCCGCTTTCTTACCAGCTTCAACACCGGGTTGGTGATAGGCATTGATATTGACTAGGCTCGCGTAGAACGAAACGGCGCGCTCGTAGAGAGCGATCAGTGAACCGAGAGTGAAAGCATTCAGCTCATCGAGCGAAATCGTCATCGACTGGCGTCCGCTTCCATAAAGCGCATTCCGCGTTCCGCGGAGAAAGCCCTGAAGATAATCCCCGGTCGTGGACCCGTGCCCGTCGACCGTTATCGAACTCGAGTCTCGCGTCGAACGAACCTCAATGAAAGTCGCGAAGAAATTCGGCAGTCCATCGCGCAGTTGCTGGACATAGGCATGCTGATCCGTCGATCCCTTGTTTCCATATACGGAGATCCCCTGGTTCACGGTATTCCCTTCGAGATCGTGTTCTTTTCCGAGCGACTCCATCACGAGTTGCTGCAGGTATTTGCTCATGAGATCGAGGCGATCGCAGTACGGTAGGATCACCATATCTTTCTCTCCCGCTCCGTTTCCGGCATGTTGCCACATCAAGGCGAGTTGCATCGACGCGTTAGTCGATAGATCGTCGACACGTGTCCGCTCATCCATCGCGGCAGCTCCGGCGAGCAAACGATCGATGTTCAATCCGAGCAATGCGGCTGGGAACAGTCCAACCGCGCTCATCACGCTGGTCCGTCCGCCGATCCAGTCCGACATCGGAATGCGAGCGATCCAGCCCTTGTCTGCGGCGTAATTGTCGAGCTGGCTCCCCTCTCCTGTCACAGCGACCGCGTATTTCGGGAAGTCGAGATCACGAGCAGCGAAGGCGGCTTCCGCTTCGAGCATCCCGTTTCGCGTTTCCGCTGTTCCGCCGTTTTTGGAAATGACGATCACGAGAGTTTCAGCAAGCCCCGCCCCGAGTTCGGCGAATGTGTAGTCCATCCCGCCCGGGTCCGTGTTATCGAAATAATGAATATCGACGGGAGGATTGGGGGGTAAAAGTGCTTTCTCCACGAGCTGAGGCCCAAGTGCTGATCCTCCGATGCCGACGAGGAGAATATGGCGAAAGGCGCGATCATTCGGCGCTTTGATTTCTCCACGCAGTATTTTTCCGGCCAAATCCTCCACCTGATTTTTCACGTCGCGGATCCAGGCACCTTCCTCTTCCGGAGCGAGATCAGGATTACGAAGCCAATAGTGACCAACAGCACGGTCCTCATCGGGATTCATGATCTCACCCGCCTCAATCGCAGCGCGATCGCGAAACGCACGCGCAATCTTGCTCTGCATTTCCGCCGACCACTCGCTCGGAGCATTCATTCGGCTCGTGTCGAGTGTGAACCCGATATCAGGATATCGGATTACGGATTTCTGGTAAGTAGCCCAATCGCTCATATTTCGTTTTTATGATCGACAGATCGGCGCCTTAAGCAAAAGGTTTCCCCATGAAAATTCTTTCTGCTTTTGCTCTCGCTCTTTCGTTTTCTCTCCTCGCCAACATCGCGATAGCCGATCATCACGAGAAATCAGAGGGCGCATTGTTCCGCCACGCGGTCTATTTCCAGTTCAAAGATTCAGCAACGGACCCTGAAATTGAGCGCATCGTCGATGAGTTTCTTCTTTTGAAAGAAAAGATCGATACCATTATCAGTATCGAATGGGGCGTTTCCGAGAGCGTCGAAGGATTGAATGACGACTTCACCCACTGCTTTCTCGTTTCATTCAAAGACAAAGCGGGACTGGAAACCTATATCCCCCATCCCGAGCACAAGAAGTTCGTGGAAATTCTGAAGCCGAGCCTGGAAAAGGTATTCGTATTCGATTACACGCAGCGTGATTGACCCAACTCCTTTCCCAATTATCAGGGCAGTTTTTGCCCGGTTTTCCCGGTTTTCCCGGCTTTCATTGCCAGTATCTCCCCGGAAAATGCATATTACATGACAGAAAAAGTCGGGAAATACCGCTTGCGACTCCGTCCCTGCAAAACCTAAGTAGGCGGCTCAACGTAACTTCTTCATATGAGTACTCTAGGAAAATCGGCTAACGAAGGCATCAAAGACGCCAGCGAATACCTGCGCGGGACCATTCTCGATGGTCTTGCCGACTCGGCGACTGGCTCGCTTTCCAAAGACGACCAGCAGCTCACCAAATTTCACGGCATTTACCAGCAGGACGATCGTGATATCCGCAAAGAGCGGAGAAAGAAGAAGCTTGAGCCTGCCTATTCATTCATGATTCGCGTCCGCGTGCCAGGGGGAGTCTCGACGCCCGAGCAGTGGATCGAAATGGATCGTATTGCTCAGGAACATGCCAACGGAGCCCTCAAGTTGACGACTCGCCAGGCCTTTCAGTTTCACGGCGTGATTAAGAGCAATCTCAAAAAGTCGATCGCCGAAATCAATGAAGCACTTTTCGACACGCTCGCCGCTTGCGGAGACGTGAACCGCAACGTCATGTGCAACCCGAACCCCATGCAGTCCAAAGTGCACGGCGACGTGCTGGAATTGGCCACGCAGATTTCCGATCACCTCAGTCCGCGTACTGGAGCCTACCACGACATCTGGATCGACGATGGGAGCGGCGAAAAGGTAAAAGTCACTTACGATCCCCCATTGATCGATGACATTGCGGATCCGGAAGAGCCGATCTACGGCAAACACTACCTTCCCCGGAAATTCAAGACCGTCATCGCCGTTCCACCAAGTAACGACGTCGACATTTACGCACACGACTTGGGATACATCGCAATCCTTGAAGGTGATGACAAAATCGGCGGCTACAACATCACTGTTGGTGGAGGAATGGGAATGACTCACGGAAACGAGGAGACATTCCCCCGTCTCGCCGATATTCTCGGTTTCTGCACTCCTGACCATGCCGTCAAAGTCGGCGAGGCTGTCGTCCGCGTTCAGCGTGACCACGGAAATCGCGACGTCCGAACGAATGCCCGACTGAAATACACGATCGAGCGTCTTGGCATCAACAAATTTCGCGAGGAAGTGGAAAAGCTCTGCGGCTTCAAACTTGAGAAACCACGTGATTTCGAATTCGAAGACAATGGTGATCGCTATGGTTGGATCGAAGATCACGAAGGAAATTTCCACTACACCATGTTTGTGGAGAATGGTCGGGTCTACGACACCGAAGAGTATCCTCTCCTGACCGGACTTCGCGAGATTGCAAAGATTCATGCAGGCGACTTTCGTCTCACCGCCAACCAGAACCTCATCATCGCGAACATCTCCCCCGGAAAGAAAGCGGAGATCGAAAAGCTTCTTGAAGAATACAACATGGTCGACTCCTACGAGCGTTCCGCCCTGCGCCTCAACTCGATGGCCTGCGTTTCGCTTCCCACTTGCGGACTCGCCCTCGCCGAATCGCAGCGCTACCTGCCAGAACTGGTTTCCGAAATCGAATCCGTTCTTGAGGATACCGGGCTTCGCCACGATGCGATCACCATTCGCATGACGGGATGCCCGAACGGCTGCGCCCGTCCCTACATTTCCGAGATCGGTTTTGTGGGACGCGCTCCAGGCAAATACAACCTCTACCTGGGTGGCGGCTTTCACGGCGAACGCCTCAGCAAGCTCTATGCACCGTCGGTTAAAAGTGACGAGATCAAAACCGTTCTCGAGCCTATCATTCGCGACTACGCAGAAAACCGTAAAGACGGAGAGCACTTCGGTGATTTCACAATTCGTGCCGGTTATATTAAAGCGACCGAGAACGGACGCGATTTTCACAAGGACTTCGTCGAGCCAACCCTCTCCGTTTGAACTGACGTAGCCGAGCAGATTATTCTTCCATGAGCATTCCAGCCAACTCACCGCTTTCGCCTGATCAGCAACAAATCGCGAATCAACTCGCCGCCGGCCTCTCAGCTGAACAGGCCAACTGGCTCTCCGGATTTTACGCCGGCATCGCCCACACTGGAGCGCCGCTCATTACCGCACCGGCGGCCAAAACCGAGCTGACAATCCTCTACGGCTCCGAATCAGGAAACGCGGAAAAGCTCTCTGGCGATGTCGCCAAGGCCGCGGGCAAGCAGGGCTTCAAAACCAAAGTCGTCAACATGGCCGATGCCAATGCCGCGACAATGTCCAAGGCTGAAAACCTTTTCGTAATCGTCAGTACGTGGGGCGAAGGCGATCCTCCCGAAGGAGCGACCGACTACTACGAGGAATTCATGTCCGACAAGATGCCGCAACTACCGAACGTGAAATACTCCGTTCTGGCTCTCGGCGATACCAGCTACGAACACTTCTGCAAAATCGGAAAAGACTTCGACGAGCGTATCAACAAGCTTGGTGGTGAACGCATCTACGATCGCGTCGATTGCGACGTCGATTTTGAAGAGCCATTCCAAAAGTGGCTCACCGGCGCTCTCGCCGCGCTACCAAGTGGGGAACCTGCAGCACCGGGAGCGGCCGCTCCCGCCGTCGCACCTTCCGCCACCGTTTACGATAAGAAAAATCCCTATTCTTCCGAGCTTTCTGAAAAGATCGTTCTCAACGGCACGGGATCGATCAAGGAAACACTCCACGTCGAACTTTCTCTTGAGGGATCCGGCCTCACCTACCAGCCCGGCGACTCACTCGGAATTTACCCCGAGAATCGCAGGGAGGACATCGAGGCCGTTCTCGCCGCGACCGGCCTCGAAGCGAACTCCAAGCTCGGTGACACCACTCTCGCCGAGGCGCTGAAAACAGACTTCGACATCACATCGCTGAGCCCCGCCATCGCGATGAAATACAACAAGGTCGTCGAAAGCGAGGATTTGCAGAAAGCCCTCGAAGACAAGGCCGCTTTCAAAGATTGGATTTGGGGGCGCCAGCTCGTCGATCTCCTCGAGAGCTATCCCAACAAAAAATGGGACGTCGATACATTTACCGGACTGCTTCGCCCACTTGCTCCGCGGCTTTACAGCATTGCTTCGAGCCAGGCAGCCCATCCCGATGAAGTTCACCTCACCATCGCAGCAGTACGCTACAGCGCACACGGTCGGGATCGAGTCGGGGTTTGCTCCACCTACGTCGCCGACAAAGTTGATATCGGCGGCACAGCCAAGGTCTTCTTTCATTCCAATAACAACTTCCGCCTACCCGAAAACGACGAGACTCCAATAATCATGGTTGGCCCCGGCACCGGAATTGCACCATTCCGTGCGTTTATTGAGGAGCGCGCCGCCCGTGAGGCAAACGGAAAGAACTGGCTCTTTTTCGGAGACCAGCATTTCTCATACGATTTCCTGTATCAGCTGGATTGGCTCGACTATCTTGAGGACGGCATCCTGACGGAACTTTCCACCGCCTTTTCCCGGGACCAGAAAGAAAAAATCTACGTCCAGCACCGCCTCGAAGAGCGCGGCGCTGAAATCTGGGAATGGCTCGAAAAGGGTGCCTACTTTTACGTCTGTGGAGATGCCACCCGCATGGCCAAAGACGTCAACCAAGCCCTCCTCGACATCGCGCAGGAACACGGCAAGAAGTCTCCCGAAGACGCCAAAGTCTGGCTCACCGCCTTGCGGAAAGAGAAGCGCTACCAGCGCGACGTTTACTGAGCGACAGCGAGAAAGAAACAGACTTCAGACCGCTCCGAAGGCGGCTCATGCGCTTCAGCAGCTCAAGGAGCCAAAACTCCCAAGGCAAAAGTGTTGAGTGAGGGATTCAACGGAGTTAGGTCAATCACCTTACCCTGTTGGATTTTCGGGAGAAACAGCATCAGCACAGGACTACGCTGATCTTCCGTGATTGTTTCAGAGGGAGGGCGATTCCACTTACTCCCGCTCAAACCATTCTCCAAACGGAGCGTAGTTGTGGTAAGGCACGGCTTTATCTTTCCAGGATTTCACCTCCTCATCATAGCGCTTTCGCATGTCTTCGAGAGCGGATGAGTGCCCCGGGTTTTTGGCGGCATTTTCCAGTTCACCGGGATCTTCGCGAAGGAAATACAGCTCCTCGGTTTTCTCAAAAACGCCCTCGTCATAGGGCCAGTAGACGTATTTCCAATCACGCGTCACGACGGAGAGACTGTGGGCCTGTTTCGGTCCCCACACATTGATAAGGGGCAACTGCTCGTGCGTTGTGGCGCTGGGATCATCGTAGAGCGGAACGAGGCTTCGACCGTCAATTCCCTTGGGAACGTCAAGACCCGTCAGCTCCAACATGGTCGGATGAAAATCGACATTGCCAGTGAGCGCCTTACAGCGCAGGCCTTTCCCGGAATTTTCGTGACCGGGAATGTAGACAATCATGGGAGCTCGTGATGCTTCTTCGTAGGGCAGGACTTTCGATCCGTAGCCGTGGGAACCACAGAGGAATCCATTGTCGGATGTGAAAATGACTACGGTATTGCCCTCGACCCCCGCTTCCTTGATCGCATCCCGAACCATGCCCACAGCAACATCGATGGCGTAGATCTGCTGATGATAGATCGCCATGACTTCGTCGTAATTGTCTGCATAACCCCACTCGTGAAAGCGAGTGTATTGCCGACCCTGCTGACTTTGCTTAGAGAAATGCTCCCCCTTCTCGCGCCCGTAGTTGCCGGGTTTGATGAAAGTTTTTCCCTTGTAGACCTCATCAAATTGCGGATCCGGAGTGGCCGGTTTGTGAGGTGCCTTGAAGCTGATCGACAGGCAAAACGGCTTGTCTCCTTTCGCTGAATCCTTGATGAATTCGCGGCCAAATGCTCCGTAGGAAACGGTGGAATGTGGATACTCCTCCGCATATTTCACCATCGATTTGTTTTTCTTCGTATCGTAACTGGTTTGACCCGGACCAGCCCCCCATCGATCAAAATCATCTTCGGGCAGCCATCCTTTTCCTTCTGGCTTGTCCGTGATTTCAATACCGATTTTTCCAGCAATCGCGGTCGTGTATCCTGCATCACGAAGCAGCACGGGGTAACTTTTTTTCCATTTCTTCTCAATGAGATGGCCGTGAGTGAAGTTGCATCCGGTGCGATACTCAAGGAGTCCGGTAAAAATGCTGGCTCGGCTCGCCATGCAGATCGCGGTGGTGTCGTAGTGATTGTCGAAGATCATTCCGTCGGCAGCCAACTGATCGATGTGGGGAGTTTTCACATCCTTATTCCCGTAACAACCGAGGGAGTACGTACTCTGATCGTCAGTGAGAAAGAAAACCAAATTGGGTCGCTCCGCTTTGGCCAGAGTCCCCAACAAAACGAGAAGGAGTGCGAAAAAAGTCGTTCGATTCATGGTGGCACAGTGGTAACAAGCAATTGCCAATCGGGCAATTGCTTGTTAGGGAGAATTGCGCTGCCACTTTTTCCGAAGTAGACTGCTTCCCCATTCAGATGCCCCATTCGTCACTAAACTTGGAATCCCTTCTTGAGGAGTGCGCCAAGAGCGGACTCCGTCGGACGTCCGCCCTGCGTGCTTGTCTTAAGGTTCTTCTTTCGTCCGATCAGCCGCTGACTTTACAGGAGATCGGGGCCAGCCCTGATCTGGAGGTCGAGTGCGACCCGGCGACGGTCTACCGGCTAGTGACTCGATTGGAGGAAAGACGCATTGTCCGGCGGATCGGGTTTCACAGCCGGGCGGCTCACTATTGTCTCCGCGAAAGTGCGCATCAGGACTACCTGATCTGTCGAGAATGCGGGGCGGTAGAAGTGCTTGATATCGCCTGCCCTGTCGAGCACCTGGAGAAACAAATCGCCTCCGAAAGTGGGTTTCGCGATCTCGATCACGAGCTTGAATTCTACGGTCAGTGCTTGACTTGCCAAGGCTGAATTGGGGGAAAAGCCCCCTTTTTTCCGTTCCGGAGGCTGATTCGGCCATTCCTTCTTCTCTGATTTGAGAATAGTTTCGCTAAATCCGGGGAAAATGGCATTTACGGTTTGTTCACTGCTTCAGATTTGATATACTTCGCTCGTCCGAGAAGCATTTTTGCAAATCTGACAACACGAAACCAGACCTATGAAGTTTACCGCGAACCGCCTTGTCTTTATTTTGGGAGCATTCATTCTCGCGCTCATGGCTGTCGATGCGCTGGTTCGCCTTAACAGGAGTGCGCTTTCGGCGTATGGATTTGGCGAAAGTGCATGGGTGAATGCAGACAGTGCCCTGGCTCTCTTCCTCGTTGGATTGGTCGCCGGAGTGGTTGTCGGCATTGGCATCTTTTTTGGCTACATCGTCTGGCGCGGGAAGAAATACTCAGAGGAGCACGATGAAGTGGCTGCTCTTCTTGAGGAAATCGCTCGCGAGGAAGCAGCCGAGTCAAATCCCCTTTTCGTCGAAGACAATCTTCCCATGGAAGAGACGACTGAAACACTCGATCCGTGGGAGCGTCCGGCCGACTGGTGGATGCAAGACGAAGACTGAGCGTCGCCGGGCGACGAACGTTCAACATCGAACGCTGAACTCTCAACATTCAAAGGTAGGTTCGGGCCACCGGCTCTACCACTTTCTCACTACCCACGCGGGTGAAACTTGCGATGAACATCACGAAGATGCTTTTGATCGACATGAGTGTAGATCTGCGTCGTGGAAATATCTGCATGACCGAGAAGTTCCTGGATCACGCGAAGATCGGCACCGTTCCCCAGTAGGTGTGTTGCAAATGAGTGCCGAAGAAGGTGCGGATAGACATTGCTTTCGATCCCGGCAAGCTTGGCTCGCTCTTTCACGATCTGCCAGATCCTCGTGGTGGAGAGCTTCTTTCCCCACTTGGAGAGAAATATCTCACTTCCCGTGTGGCGACTTACCAACTGCGGGCGCTCACCATTGAGATAAGCTTCTAGCGCTTTCTGGGCCGCTCCCCCAACTGGGACAATGCGCGTTTTGTTCCCCTTTCCAGTTACCCGGATGGCGCTTTCTTCGAGAAAGAGATTCTCCAATCTCGCGCCGGTAAGTTCAGATACGCGCAATCCACTAGCGTAGAGTAGCTCCAGAATCGCTCGATCTCTTCGTGCAAGCGGACGCGAATCGTCAACGGACTCAAGCAGCTGCTTCACGGTCGGCTCGTTGAGCGTCTCGGGCAGGTATTTCTCCAGCTTCGGAGAATCGACCTGTTCGGCAACATCCTCACTGATTTTTCCTCTTCCAGCGAGATGGCGAAAGAAAATTTTGATCGCAATCAACTCAACCCGCAAACTGGAGGCAGCCAAGCGATCGTGGAGCTTTCTCGAAGCGAGAAAACCGGTCAGGTGATCGAGTTTTACCCGGGAAGGATCATCGACCCCGTGCTCCTCTTCGAGCCAATCCGCGAAAGTCTCAAGCGAACGGCGGACCGACAACTGGTAGTTATCGGAAAGGCCTTTTTCGACAGCAAGATATCGAACGAAGCGATCAATTTCGCGTTCCATTTTCGCAGGACCGCCGGGCTGAAACCTAGCGGAACCAGCCCTCCGTCACGTAATCGGTAATCACGAGGTGCTTCACGCCATGCGGAAACGCCTCCTGCGAGATCGTAACGATCACTGCGAGCGGTTGTTCACCAAGGCCCACTACTTCATCGAGTCTCTTTGCGCTTTCCGAGTCCATTTTCACAAAGGCATAATCTGAGAATTCGTTGAGATCTCCGTAGGGAGGATTTACCTGGTAAACGTAGTAGTCATCTAGTGTTTCAAAACCGTCTCGATCCGATCCGTAGTAGTCAGACACACGCTCCACGACAAGTCGGAAGGGGCGGGGACTTGCAATCGCGCCACGCTGGAACTGAACGAAGTGGCGATCTTCGAATTCGGAAAAGCTCTCCCAGTCGACCTTCAATAAGCCATCTTCCTCGCGAATGATGAGGGGAAATCCCTGCTCGGTGTCGCTTGTGGAAATGAGATATACCCAGTAGGGACCGCCAAGTTCCTTATCCGCTTCCATCTGGAAGAGCAGCTTGGAATAACGGCTGTAGTTCACCATGTCATACTTCTTGTAGTATTCCTCCATCGCAGGACGGAGGGACTCTCCGCGGTAAACGTATTTCACGCGAGTCTCCCAGTCGGGGGCACGAAGAAAGGCGTCGAGAAGATCGTGTGTACGCCCAAGCCCCTCTTCCGGAGCGGGGAAGCTTGCTGGGGGATTGTAATTTTCTACCGGCACAGCAGCCTGAGCACCTTCAGGTTTTTCGCCGGTAATTCGAGCAGCAGAGTCGTTGGCAAGCGCATCGATCTTGTCGCGGGCCTGCTCCTCTGTGTTGCTGCCGAAATCCGCTAGAGCACTCTCAGTTGGATCTGCCGGTGGGTTCCTGGCTCCTCCGATGAGCGTCGCTCCCGTGCCTTCATTTTCTCCGTTCACAATCTGCTGAACGCGCTCGTCGATCGTGAGTGCTGGCTGATCCGAAATCGCTGAAGGATCATCGCCGATCGAAGATTCAACGGCCTGTATCGCAGTCATATCGGCGGGGCGAGAGGCACTACCAGAGGAATCAACGATTCGCACGGGTTGATCCATCGCACCCGGCAAGGTCACCGTGCTGGCAGAAGAATTCGTATCCTCAACACGCTCTTGTGCTACCGGATCAATGACAGCTGGAGCATCGTCGATCGATGGCTCGGGAATAGCAGCATTGTTAAGGTTACTCTTCTCAACTGCAGCCTTGGCACCCGACTTACTATTCGCGGCGGCAGGCGCTGCTGGTGATTCGCCCTGTCCGTGTGAGGGATTCATTCCTCCACCAAATACCCAGATTCCAACGCAGACGAATCCGATGGCAAGCAGTGCAACAGCTACCATGACCGAAATCATGATTTTGGTGGCATTTCTCGTCCCTTCCTCTTTCGACGCGCTGCCAAACATTTCATCGAGAATGTCTCGCTCTGACTTGACCTGCTCCGTCGCACCAGCAGGGGTTGCCTGCTCTGCTGGAGGCGCTTGCGCCGGAAGTTCCGTCGTGGGCTGAGACTCACCGGAAGGGGCAATTGGCGCGGTTTCCATATGCTCGTACGAAGGCTCCGTCGCAGGAGCTCCTTGCTGTTCCGAGAGCATATTTTCAATCGATCCCTCTTGGAGATCAGCTTCCGCCATAGCGGGCGTGGCCATTTCTTCGCCAACTGCAGGTGCCATTTCCTGCGCAGCGGCAGCTTCGGTAATAAAATTGGATTCCAGCGCTGGCTCAGCTACTTCAGGCTCAGCTACTTCAGTCTCATGGGAATCGAGCGGAGGCAACTCAAGGGGGACATACTCACCAGATCCCTGGGGAACATCCAGAGCTTCGTCAACATGAGGTTGCTCGACCGAAGGTGCTTCGACTTCGTCGAGCGGTATCCCGCCATCCTCAGGAAATCCCTCTGGAGCAACGTATTCCGGCTCTGTATATTCTGGGGCAACCACCTCTTCTACCGGAGCTGGCGGCTCTTCAGCAGCAACTTCGGATTGGGCTGGAATGATGAAATCATCGGGAGAAAATGACTCCATTTCCGTGCCGAGCTGCGGCAACTGAACTCGAGTCATGCTACCTGGTGCGCCTGGATTCCGATCAAGGGAATCCGGAGCTGCCGAACCTTGATCGGCAAGATTTATATCGAGACGAGGCAATTCACCCGAAGAATCCACCTCTTGACCACGAATTGGCGGAAGGTGAGACGGCTGCGGGTTCACCTGAATGGGTTGTGTCTCGAGAACAGCTGGAGGCGGATCCAATTCCGTCTCTACGAGAGTCTCATCAGCATACGGAGCTGCAACAGCTGGCGGAGTCGCAATCGGAACTGGAGCCTGTAGAGAAGGAATAGGGGGTTCCACCGGTACTTCATTGACAGCTGGCTCAGGGACTTCGGATGCGGGAGAGTCAATAACAAGAGTTTCTTCCCCTACCGGCACATCAGCCGGAGGGACTTCTACCGAAACTTGTGGAGCAGACGGGATTTTCGGTTCTGTTTCTAGAACACCAAGAGCCGCGGCAGGCTGAGGAGTAACTTCATTCACCGGCGTGGATACAACGCTCCCAACAACGGCACTGCCACTACTTGCTTTCGCGGAAATAGTCGGCCCCGCTGGAGGTGCTGCAACAGATGCCTGGTTCCCACTCGAAGGAGGACCGGACTCTGGAACCGTCGAACTGGCGACGGCGGGCTCCCTCTGCGGATTTGGCGCACTCTGCGCGGAACTGTCCTCGATGGAGTCATCAACAATATTCTCCAGATCGGTCGGAGCTGTTATTGTGCTGCCACATTTGGGACAAGGTGCGGAGACGCCAGCTAGATGCGTGGGCACACGCAACTTCGCTTCGCAGTTAGAACAGGTGAATTTGATTTTTTTCACGTCGATTCGCGAGGTTGAATTAGACGGTTCCGGATCGCGGCTTCGGAGAGTTCGGCTCTGAGTGATTCCGAATTCCAAGGTTTCCAATATGGAAGGGACAGAAATCGATTGTCGCACAGGTATTTACTCAGAAAAAGTACGTGTCACCGGGTTCAGCAATTAGATTGAATTGGGCATGAAGTTCCGCGGATATTCCGCCGAAGTCCAAAAATCTTAACATTGATACTCACAAACGCAAATTTTTGTTAATTTATTTTAAAAATAAGGGAAGATTAGCCCTCAGTAATGCGAAAATTTTGTTTTAGTGTTCTATATTTTATAATTTTCACCTATTTGTCGAATTGCGTCAACGACCTGTGCCAGCAGTTATAGAGAGCGAAAACGCGACACAACGCGGCATGATGAACTCATCCACTCACACGACGGAAAAAGAGGTGGAAGATTCTAATTCTCGACCGAGCACGGAACGAGAATCGCATCGCTCATTCCGTGGAGCACTTTCTTGTCCGAGGGACAGATCGTCGCAAGAACGCCCCCCAGCTTTACATTCTTTCCGGAGGAATCGACAAAGTAGTACGGACAAAGGCGAACCCGGCCCTCCATAATCTCCATTTTTCCGGTTTCGGGATTCAACCAGGTATGCTCAACCAACTTTCCACCGTGGAATCTCTGCAAAACAAAAGGCGAAACATCAAAGGAGTCGATCGCCTCATCAACAGCAGTCCCCCACTCTTCCTGAGAGACATCCTGACCAATCGTGACGCTTCTACTTCCCCAGGCACGCTCGTTGAATCCGCTGAGCTTCAGTACGAGATCACGTTCGGTCTGGGAAAATTGCTTCATCTCCGAGAAGTGCTGGATTCCCAGATCCGGGATCACTGCATAATGCGGCACTTCGGCCGGGTCGACAACCCAGCTCATCGGGAAGAGAGACTGGAGACGCTTCCAGTTTCCTTCGCGAAGCTCGCGCCGCCAGACCTCTCTCAGCGGATGAGCCCAGAAGAGGGCCGACCACATTTTCTCTTCCAGCCAAGGCTTGAATGGACTCGCGATATCAATCTCACCGGCAGCAACAGATTTTCCTACCGCAGTGGCACCGGGAATATTCGGCAGATCGAAAAGTTCAAAAAATCGGTAAATATCCCGACCGTCCGGCTGATAGGTTTCCGCATCGAAGACCGCGAAATTCCCATCGAGCTTGGAAGAAAGCCACTCCATCTCGGGTCGGTAATCGGCAGATTCCTCTGAGACGAGGATGTTCGCCCCCTCGTCTGAAAACAGCGAAGAGAAGCCTTCGATCATTCCTCCTGCTCCCCCAATTAGCTCGGCAGCGGGGTTTTCTTTCGAATAAATTTCCTTCAGCCACGCTGTCAGGCCAATTCCACCGGGCACGGAGTCGAGTTCTGTTGCCGTAAATCCATGCTCCGTCAGTATCAAGTCTGGACGAATGACCCGAGGCACCGATTCCACCACGGGAGTCGCCAGACCCATTTCGAGGAGGTCTGACGGTTTTCCCCGATCGAGATAATCCGCGATCCATCCCGGTAAAGAGCCATTTCGGCTGCGCCGGTAGATCAGATCACAAGCCCGCTGAAAACGCAGCAAAAGAGGCCCAAGTCTTTCCAGCGTCTTCACCTCACCCTTGGTAAGCGCAAATGGCTCTGGAGAAATGCGCCATGCTTTCTCAGCAAAAAGCCCCCCATCCGGCAAAGCATCCTGAATCCGCTGGGCGGTTGCTACAGGATCGCTGGCTACAGGGGAAGACATCGGTCGGCGCAAAGTGGCATTCATCCCTGTAATAAACGCAGGGCAGCTCGCAACATTTCATCCGATTTCACAACATCCGCCGGAAGACGGTCTACCGCCTTCTGCGCCTCGGTCTGCTTGTAGCCGAGAGCAATCAGAGCAAGCAGCGTGTCATTTTTAGCAACCTCCTCTGGACTTTGCGGTGCGCTGGACGATTGCGCCTGCCACGCTTCCTTCACTCCAACCTTGTCACCGAGCTCCAGGACGATCCGCTCCGCCGTCTTTTTGCCAAGCCCCTTGATCTTGGCAATCGTTGCGATGTCACCGGAAACAACGGCCTGTTTGAAATCATCCGTCGCCATTCCACTCAGCACAGACATCGCGACCTTCGGTCCGACCCCGGTCACTCGGTTGATGAGAAGACGGAACAAATCCCGGTCTCCATCGGTCGCAAAACCGTAGAGCGTCTGCTCCTGCTCACGAATGTGGTGGTGCGTTAAAACCTTCGTTTCTTCGCCCATCTGGCCGAACAGTTCCTCGCCCAACATGGGAATCGTCACCTCGTAGCCAACGCCACCAGCATTGATAATGAGACGTCCGGGCCAGCTTTCTTCGAGAGTGCCTTGTAAAAATGTAATCATCGGTTTTCAGGAAACAGAAAAAACAACCTGCGAAACATATCCTATTCTGGCAAGGTCCGGGTGGAAAGATTGCTCGTTTGCTTGCGCAAAAAGGCCGATTTCTTTCCAATAACTCCCGCAAACTTTCGTTTCAAAGTTTTTCTATCGTCTGCTTTTCACCCAAGCCCTTCCCCGCCCTATGGCAAACGGATTTCCCTACCAGATGCACTCTTTTGTTTTACTCACCATGATCATTGCAGGGGCGAGCGCCTTCTTCTCCGCAGCTATCGGAGACGACGAAAAAAAAGCGAGGCGCATCGGAATCATTCTCGAGGGCTCGTTTGAGTCCCCCGAGATCTATCGCCTCCCCGAAGGCGCGTCGAAGACGATCCTGGTTCCCTTTTACGAATGGGACTACGGCGTTCGAAGCTTCACCCAGAAATTCTGGGAAGAGCGAAACATGTCATGGGAAACCTTCGACAAAATCGCCAAGGCCCTCGCCGACAAGCTCGCCGAGTCCGTAGAACTCGATGTGGTCAGAAACGATAACGATGTCGTCGAATACATCCTCATTGAAAACAAAGACCCGTTTCTCAGCGGCATCCTGACCTCCGGCAAACTCTTGCCGCGAGTCAGCGACATGCTCGGTGATCGCATACACGCTCTCGTCGTCGATCGAAATCTCGTCTACCTCTTCCCTGCCGCTGGAAACCCCATTCAAGGCTACGGAGCCTCTCTGGTCGAAGATTTTCTCGCAGCGGATCTGCCCGTGAGCCTCGAAGTTTTCCAGATTGATAAAGCCGGCTTCCGAGCTATCGGCGAACTCAGTCGCAAGCGTGCGGTTGGAAAAGAGTGAGCGAATCAGTTCTGTCAGACATTGCGCACGAAAATTCTTGAACGAATTCGGGCTGAAAGCTCGATCGCACAAAGCCCACTGGCGGGTATTTTTGCGAGATATATTTATCTTTGTCCTCAGCGACAGCGAAACGGAGGGGCAGTTTCCGTATTGCCCGAATACGCATTCTTCCCAAACGGAACCTTTCAAAATCAACACAACCCATAAGCGGGCAATGCGGAAATTCCCCCTCCATCCCTATTCCGCCCATGTCAGAAACATCACCGCCGGGCCTAATCTGCTACGCCCAGACAAACCAGATCTCTTCTTCCTCGGTGATCCCGAAACGCGGCCCGGCATGAGGAGGTTGAGCTGTTTCAAAAAACTGAGTCGGAATTCCTCTTTCCATTTTCGATGGAAACACGATTCGACGAACCACGCTACGGGGCCAGATCATCGAATCAACCATGTTTGCTCTGCCATCGAAATCGGTCTACTTGATCGTCACCTGATACACATCAAGCCCTTGTTCACCGCCCTGCAATCGGGCGGTGAATTTGCCTTTTCCAGTCTTGGGAAATTCGACGTCGCCGATGGCGGTCGAATGCACGCCGCGTTGAACGGTTAGCGTTTTCTCCCACTTCTCGTCCCCGAAATCGAGCACGAGCAGGACATCCGTCTTGGCGGTGGTTTCTTCGGTGAGTCGCACATGTGCGGTGTAAGGACCGGCTTTCTCGACGTCGACGGGCCAGTGGCCGGGCGTTCGCCATCCGGCGGTGTCGTTGCCGTCGGTCCGTTTGTCCTGAGGAGTGAGAACTGTGGTGGGCTGCTGATCGGATCCGATCACGATGGGCGGCATGTTAAAATTGGGATCGCGAGTGCTGCAGACGTCATCGAACCACTTGTCGTATTCGGCTTTGAGTTGCTCGACGATTGCCGGATGCTTGTCAGCAAGATCGGTTTCCTCTCCGATGTCATTTTGCAGATCAAAGAGCTGCATCTTCGGCTCTCCCTTTCTCTTTTGGTCACCGCGGCCGGGCTTGTAGAGGAGCTTCCATTTTCCCTGCGGATCGATTGCCGCAAAGCTGCGGTAACGCTCGGGTTTGTTGCCGCGATGCCACTGGAGAAAAAGATGACGGTCTTCCCACCCCATCGTTTTGGTGACGCCCTTCTCGGCAATGAGCGGCCGCACGCTGCGTCCATCGAGCGGGTTTTTCTCTGGAATCGTGACGTCGCAGAATTCGAGAATGGTCGGCATGAGGTCAATGTGTGCGGTGGTAAAAGCAACTTCCGATCCCGCTTCGATCGATGCCGGCCAGCGGACGAAACATACGGTGCGGATTCCGCCCTCGTAGACATTGCCTTTGGAACCACGAAAAGGGCCAGCGGATCCACCTCCAGCAGGTCCATTGTCGGTTAGGAAGATCACGATGGTGTTGTCGTCGATTCCGACTTCTTCGAGCTTGGCGAGAAGACGGCCCATGTTGTCATCGACATTTTTGATCATCGAATAGAAGGCGGCCCGGGTTTCTTTCCTCCTGTCATCGGAGACTTTTTCGAGAAATTCTTCATAGAGCTCCCGTGTCGGTGGTTCGTCGAAGGGACCGTGCGGAGCGTTGGTGGGGAGATAGATAAAAAAGGGTTCATCGGCTTCGGCCTTGGTCTCGATGTATTTCGCGGCTTCGTCGAAATAAATATCAGTGCAGAATCCCTCGTAGCGCTTCGGCTCGCCATTGTGAAACAGGATGGGGTCGTGATAGCGCTCCCCCTCGGGTGGATTGGCGGGTTGGCGGAGTCCTCCGCCGAGGTGGATCACGGCTTCCTCGAATCCCTGATCGATGGCTCGGGTCGGGTAGTAGTCGCCGAGATGCCACTTGCCGAAAATCCCGGTGGCGTATCCGGCTTCTTGCAGCGCTTCGGCGACGGTGAACTCCTCAGGTTCCATCACGGCACGGCCGAGGTAGGTATCAATCGCCTTCGTCCGATAGGCATAGCGACCGGTCATGAGGTGTGCCCGGGTCGGAGTGCAGACGGGACTGACGTAGAACTGTTTCAGCCAGGCACCTTCGATCGCAATCCGATCCATATTCGGCGTCTCGACGATTTCATTTCCAGTGATACTGAGGTCACCGTAGCCTTGGTCATCCGTCATGATGACGATGACATTGGGGCGATCATTGGCGGCGGCGTGGAAACAGACAAGTGACGACAAGACTACCGCCACGATGAGGATTTTTTCTTTCATCGTATATTGAGGTAAAAACAGAAGGAAGCGGAGGCTTCAGTCACCGAGTAGCGGCGAACGATCAACTTGGCAGCTGTAGTAGCCTGTCTAAGGGGATAGCCGATCACTCCCAGCTCTCAAGCACTTTCCGCTCGGTCACGGGCCACCACTTACTGATCTCTCCGGCGAGATTGCTGACAACTTCCGGATTCTCCGACGCGAGGTTCTTATTCTCATGCGGATCTTCGAGCAAATTGTAGAGTTGCGGACGCTTTTCGGTTCGCGGATGGGAACTGGCGTAGCGGTTCACTTCGCCGTCGTAGGTGAGGAGAAGTTTCCACTCGTCTTTTACGATCCAGCGATAGAGGAGAGATGCCTGCGGATTATTGACATCGGCGATGTCGTGGGCAAAGCCTTCTCCGAGGACTTCTTTCCGGGGTGTTGCCTCACCGCTTTTGAGAATGGGCAGCAGATTGAGCCCGGGCAGGTTCTCCGGGATATCAGCACCAGCTGACGCGAGCATGGTCGGCACGATGTCGATACTGGAAGCGAGCTGGTTGCCACGATCGCCGGGAGGAATTACTCCAGGCCAGGAATACATGATGGGCTGGCGCGTTCCGCCCTCGTTAGCGGATTGCTTGGAGCGCGGAGCGTAACCCCGTTTCTCCTTGCTCTGAATCCACCCATTGTCACAAACATAGACAAAGAGCGTATTTTCGGTGAGACCTTTCTGGTCAACGTAATCAATGAGCTGTCCGCAGGTCTGATCGAACCATTCGCACATCGCATAGTAACGGGCTACGTGATCGGAATCGACTTTGCCACGATACTTTTCGAAAAGCGCTTCGGGTGGATTGTGTGGCGTGTGAGGAAGAAAGGGCGCATACCAGACGTAAAATGGTTTCTCCTCGGCGATGGAGTGGTCGATGAAATCGAATACAGGTTTCATTCCTTCGCGTCCGATTTTCAATCCGTCGTCACCGTGGCGACCACCCTGACGGGGAAATCCACGAGTCATACCGTGGGTGAATCCACCACGCTGGAAGCTGCCTTCCCACCATTTTCCGGATTGATGAGAGAGATAGCCTTTCGATCCGAGCATGCGGGCAATGGTAGGGACGCGATCGACGTTGGAGATGAGCTTTTCGCGGAGCGCGTTGTATTTTGGACCTTCTTTTTTGCCTTCGGTAAGCAAGGGAGATGGATCATTTCCCGTGATCATGTGCTCGTGGGTGTAAAGCCCGGTCGCAAGCGTCATGAGTGAAGGGCGACAGAGCGCGGTCGGAACGTAGCCGCGACGGAAAACCGCGGAACGTTCAGCAAGCTTATCGAGATGAGGCGTCGCAATGTGCTCGTGCCCCATGAAGCTGTAGTCAGTCCACGACTGGTCGTCGGAGAGGATCAGGACAATATTGGGCTGTTCTTTCGAAAATGCGGTCACCGTAGCGGTAACGGAGAAAACAAGGGCAAAGGCAAGGTTCGTCCACTTCATCGAGAAACGAACACCGCTCTATTTGTCTCGTCAATTCGGTCTAGGCCCCCTTTTCCCCGTATTTACGGCGTTCTGTATCTGCTCGTGACGGGTTTGTGAAGGAATGCGCAAGCGCGAAATACGAGAGGCCCTTCTGTCCATTCCGATAGAGTGAAATTTTCGGTTCACAAATCGAAAGGCAAATTTGCCCTCAAAAACAGTCAAAACATCCAAATAAAGACCCTCTTTAAATAGTAATTTTATGATCTTTATAAAGTGATGGGACCACATCTCAGGTCTAGCTCTAAGCGGAAAGGTCCATAAAACCGCCGCCGGTAGCAATATCCGACAGCGGGTTCGTTACGCTCGGTGTTATCCAGATGGATCAGTTGTTCATGTCCGCGGAAAAACCCGCTTTCTTTTTGTCGAATACATCAAGATGAACCGGAAAGTCGGCACCGTGACTCTGCAGCAGTTCGGCTGCAAGGTGACTCTGGCCGACACTGGAAAAGAGGCTGTCGAAATGGTCGACGGACAGCTCCACTTCGACCTGACCTGCATGGATATGAATATGCCGGTCATGAATGGTATCGAAGCAGCCGAAGCAATCCGCGACCTGGATCATCCGAACGCAACGACTCGCATTCTCACAATGACAGGAATGGCGTTTGAAGAGGGAAAGCAACGATGCCTCGAATCGGGAATGGACGACGTCGTGACCAAACCATTTGACATCAACGATCTCCGCGGTCGCTTCCATGCTTGGAAAAATCCCGATTCCGAAGAAGTCGCACTGAGTTCCTGACAAAATGCCAAGCAATTCTTTGCGGCATTCATCCCGCGCAATGGCGTCGATTGCAACAGCCTTGCGGCATAGGAACGTAACCTATCTCAGGCATGGTATGCACAAACACAGAACGACCACTTCTCACCGGATTTAGCTTCCGAGCTATCGGTGCAGCCTGGCTCCTTGCCTGCACGGGCGGAGCTGCGGAAGAAGCGGCAAAACCGTCGACCTTTGACACGGAATCGATTCGCTTTTTCGAAAACGAAATTCGGCCCATTCTCGCGGAAAATTGTCTCGATTGTCACAGCGGAACCAAGGCGAAGCTGGGACTGCAACTCAATCACCGCCGCGGCTGGATCAAGGGCAGCGACTACCGCCCAGTCGTAAATCTCGAAAACCCTGCAGAGAGCCTCGTCCTCCACGCAATTTCCCACACTCCCGGCAAAAAGGTGAAATCGATGCCCTACGAGAAGGAAAAAATCTCCGACGAGAGCATTGCCAAAATCTCCCGCTGGATTGAAATGGGCCTCCCGTGGCCCGAGACGCCGGGCGAAGCTGAGGAAGACCCTCGAAACCACTGGTCATTTCAACCGGTCAAACCACCCACGATCCCCGAAGGAGTCCACCCCATCGATTACCTGATCGGAGAGGCGCAGAAAAATACGGGAGTCGCTCGAGCGGAAAAAGCGGATCGTGCGACGCTCTATCGGCGCGCCCACCTCGCTCTGCTCGGTTTGCCCCCGAAGTTCGGAGAGCTCAGCGCCTTCGTCGCCGACTCTCGTCCCGATGCCGAAGCATGGCCTGCATTGCTCAAGAAGCTGATGAAATCCCCTCACTACGGCGAGCGCTGGGCTCGGCTGTGGATGGATGTTGCGCGCTATTCAGACACGAAAGGCTACGAAGCCGGAGGCAGAGAAAGGCGTTTTATGCACAGCTACACCTATCGAGATTGGCTGATTCAGTCTTTCAACGAGGACATGCCCTACGATCAATTTCTGCGCTACCAGCTCGCCGCCGAGCAGTTGGTCGATTGGAATAAGCCTGAGAAAAAACACCTCGCAGCGATGGGTTTTCTTTCCCTCAGCAAAAACGGGAGATCGGAACTCATCATCGATGACCGCATCGACACAACCTTTCGAGGGATGATGGCTCTGACAGTGGCTTGCGCCCGCTGCCACGATCACAAGTCCGACCCGATCCCTACCAGGGACTACTACAGTCTTTACAGCGTATTTTCAAATTCCCTCGAAGTTGGCACCCCCACAATTGGCGAACCGAAATCAGGTCCGGAATACGAGAAATACCTCAAGGACCTCGCGAAACAGAAGAAGGTCGTGGAAGATTTCTTGAAACCAAAGCTGGATCAGATCGCGAAAGAGAACCCGGAACTTGCCAGTGATCGCACGCGACTCATGACCAAGCTCGACCGGGCGGCGCGGCGCGAATTGCAGAACAAGCAGCGAGTCGTCGACAAGTTCGTCGCCGACTCCCAGATGGAGCCCGCCAAGGCAATCATCCTGAAACAAAAGGAGAAGCCCTCGGGCCATACCGTTCTCATTCGCGGAAATCCCGCCCGACGCGGAGAGCCGGTGAAACGCCACTTTCTCTCCGTTCTCACTTCCGACCCGCAACCAATCTACGAGAGCGGCGGACGGCTCGAAATGGCGAAAGACATCTCCAAAGCCGACAATCCGCTCACCACCCGGAATATCGTCAATCGCGTCTGGATGTGGCACTTTGGCGAGGGCATCGTCCGTAGTGTCGACGACTTCGGAATCATGGGAGAACGACCAGATCACCCGGAGTTGCTCGACTTTCTCGCCCAGTGGTTTGTGGAAAATGGATGGTCACTCAAGAAACTGCACCAACTCATCCTGACCTCCAGAACCTGGCAACAGCAGTCGCACAATTCGCAGGAAGAGAAAAATCGAATCGCCGACGCCGAGAACCGCCTGCTCTGGAAATTCGATAGCAGACGTCTCGAACTGGAACAGATGCGCGACTCCATCCTTGAGGTTGCAGGCTCCCTCAGCGATGAAATGTATGGGCACCCGGTCCGCATTCTTGAAAAGCCTTACTCCACACGGCGGTCCGTCTACGCTTTTATCGATCGGCAGAATCTGAATCCGATCTTTCGAAATTTCGATTTCTCCAATCCTCAGGAGAGCACCGGAAAACGGCCTAACACAACCATTCCGATGCAGGCTCTCTTCACGATGAATAGCGAATTTGTGCAGAACCAGGCGGCCATTCTTGGCGAAAAAGCGCAGTCGCAGAAAGATGGAGTCGGCTGGCTGCATCGCTCCGTCTTCGCGAGCGAACCAACTGAAAATGATCGCATTCTCGCCGATAGTTTTCTGACCGCTTTCGAAAGTGAGTCATCCGCTCTTGGTCCGCGCCAGACCAACACCGAGTGGAGCTACGGATGGGGCTCGATCGATTTCAAATCTGGGAAGGTGAAATTTCAGCCCTTTCCGTATTGGACTGGTGACTCCTGGCAGATCGAGAAGGAATACCCGATCAAAAATAGTCCCCTCAGCTATCTTCACGCTCGGGCAGGAGCGACTCATCCAGGGCACACCAACAATGAGTCAGTTGTCTACCAATGGCGTGCGCCTGATGGGATGACGGTATCGATCCGTGGAGTGCTCGAACGTTCTAGCGTAGGCAAAGGCAATGGAGTCCGTGTTCTAATCGCCTCCGAATCGTCCGGAATCCTCTTCGACCGTGTCCTCGATCCCTCTGGCAGCAAACTAGTCACATCGCTGCAGGACGTCACTCTCGCAAAGAATGAGAATCTCTACTTCCTCGTCGACCCACACGAGAACAACTCCAGCTTTGACTCCGTCCGATGGAGCCCTCAGGTATTCGATCAAAGCGGTGCCTCGCCAAAATCGGGACTTGCTGAGACATTCTCTGGTCCGGCAACACCTGCGACCCCCTGGGGGGCCTACGCTCACGCGCTTCTCAACACCAATCGCTTCCTCTTCATCCAATAATGCCATGAACGGACAGCTTCCCCTGCGAACAAGACGTGATTTCCTTTCCCAAACCGGTATGGGCATGGGCGCGCTCGGCTTGTCTCCTTTTCTTTCTTCCCTGCAAGCTTCCAGTCGCTCGCTGAATCCTCTCGCTCCCGGCAAAACTCATTTCCCGGCAAAAGCCAAACGCGTCATTCATATCTTCGCAAACGGAGGCCCATCTCAAGTCGACTCATTCGACTACAAACCAGAGTTGGAGAAATTTCACGGCAAAGAAGTTCCCGGCGAGCACCTTAGCACCGAGCGAAAGACGGGAACCCTGATGAAGTCCCCTTTCAACTTCTCCCAGAAAGGAGAAAGTGGAATCTGGGCAAGCGACCTCTTTCCGAAGGTATCCGAAATGGTCGACGATCTTTGCATCATCAATTCGATGCATGCGAACGTGCCCAATCATGAGCCTTCGCTCATGCTCATGAACACTGGAGCCGAGCGGGTCAATCTCGTTCGTCCCAGTATGGGCAGCTGGGTAACTTACGGTCTCGGTTCGGAGAACGAAAACCTGCCGGGCTTTGTCTCGTTGTGCCCTGGGGGAGTCCCCATCGTCGAAACGCAAAACTGGCGTTCTGCCTTTCTTCCTGGAGCCTACCAAGGCACCCACATCGACACAAAGAACACCCACATTTCCAAGCTCATCCCTGACATTCGCAACCCCCGGATGCCGCGCGAGCTCCAACGAAAGCAGCTCGATTTGATTCAGGAAATGAATCGTCAGGATGGCGAAAAGACGGGACTCGATCCTGATGCGGAAGCTCGCATCCATTCCCTCGAACTCGCCTACAAAATGCAAATTGAGGCGACCGATGCGTTTAATGTCGAGCGCGAGCCGGAGAATGTCCGCCAACTCTACGGAGAAACCCTCCACGGTCGCCAGATGCTGATCGCCCGCCGACTCGTCGAGCGTGGTGTCCGTTTTGTGCAAGTCTGGCACGGAGCCGGACAGCCATGGGATAGCCACTCTGAAATCGCGAAGAACCACGGCAAACTCGGCCAGGAAGCCGATCAGCCAATCGCGGCTCTTCTTACTGATCTCAAGCAGCGAGGCCTGCTGGAGGACACTCTCGTCATCTGGGGAGGAGAATTCGGACGCACTCCAACCGTCGAACTTCCTACTCCCGGAGCCAACGCCGCGAACACCAAACTGGGACGCGATCACAATCACCACGGTTTCACGATTTGGATGGCCGGCGGCGGAGTGAAGGGTGGATATCAGTATGGCAAATCGGACGATTTTGGCTTCAAAGCCGTGGAAGACCGCATGCACGTCCACGATCTCCACGCCACCATTCTGCACCTGTTAGGTTTCGATCATGAGCGCCTCACCTATCGCTACGCCGGTCGTGACTTCCGCCTGACTGATGTACACGGCAAAGTCGTCAGCGATCTGATTACGCAGAGATGACTTCCAAGTGACCACTGCGTGAGCACGACCCCAAAACGCGTCCTCTCCTCATCTGCCCGGGCGATCCTAATTTCTCCCCTATGCGCTTCCACGACAGCTTTGGCGAGGCTTAGACCATCCCGCCCGGGCAACATGATATCGAGCACGAGAGCATCATACGGCTCCGTCGTGGCAAGACTATAGCCCTCATTCCCATCCCGAGTCGAATCGACGACGAATCCTTGGGCTTTGAGCCCTTTTTCAACGAACGAGAGGATCCGCTCCCGATCTTCAGCTACAAGCACTCCTCATTGTGGCTAAACCAAACCGGTAAAAAACGGACAACACAAAGCATGGAAAGGACTCTCACTCGTAGCGAGGCAGACGGGAAAGACAGGAGGAAAATCTCATAACGCTACCATCATCAGCCAGAAAAATGACAGATCATCGGACGCTAAGATGACAAAACTGTAATCTTCCATCTTTCCCCTGCACTCTCCCTATACTTCCCTCTGGCGAAGATTCCGAAACCGGATACCTTGCCGCACCTTTGCCCCCGTTTTACGAGATAGAAATCCCACCTACACTGAGCAAAACCCATACAACAGGACTCAGCATCCATCCTGGTTCACCTCACCCGCTCGGCGCGACACCACTCGAAGCAGGTTCGGTGAATTTCAACGTGGTTTCAGAATTTGCCGAGACTGTCACTCTCTGCCTGTTCACAGATGGGGAGCGGCCTTTGCGGGAAACTGATCAAATCCCGCTTGTGCTAGGAGAGCGCGACACCTGGTCGATCCGGGTCGATGGCATCCCCGCAGGATCGACGTACGGCTACCGGGTTGATGGCCCGTGGGAACCGGTCGAAGGCCATTTTTTCCGCCCGGAAAAACTGCTTCTCGACCCGTTTGCCAAGCACATCCCGAATCCCTCCCGATTCGTTTCATCGATGTGCTCACTTCGGGAAGACAAGAGCCCTTTCAAAGCCGACAGCGGATCACACGCCCCACGCGCTGCTGTTCCATTTCCGGATCACTACGACTGGGAAGGCGACGAGCCGCCACGCTTGGCAATGAGAGACTCTGTCTTTTGCGAAATGCACGTGAAAGGGTTCACCAAGCTCAAACCCGAAGTGCCGGAAGAACTTCGCGGCACCTACGCTGGGCTAGCTCACGAATCGACCATCGAATACCTTCGCGATCTCGGAATCACCACCGTCCAACTGCTTCCTGTTCATCAACACCTCGACGATGGATTCCTGCTCGACAAAGGCCTCGTCAATTACTGGGGATACAACACGATCGGGTTCTTTGCTCCCGAAGCTCGCTATGCTGCGGGAGACGATCCGATCACCGAGTTTCGGGACATGGTGAAAACATTTCATCGCGCCGGAATGGAAGTGATTCTCGACGTCGTCTACAACCACACCTGCGAAGGCGGGCTGACAGGACCAACAACGATTTTTCGCGGGTTCGACAACCTGCGCTACTACCACACGGAAAACCTTTTCCCCGGCGAATACCGCGACACGACCGGCTGCGGAAACTCCGTCGACCTTACCCACCCGCATGCGCTGAAACTCGTGATGAAGAGCCTGCGCTACTGGGTCACGGAAATGCACGTCGATGGATTTCGCTTTGACCTTGCCGTGGAGATGGGGCGTTGCCCCGAAAAATTCAGTCGCTGGGCGCCCTTCTTTCAGGCCGTTTTTCAGGATCCTGTTCTCGAAAAAGTGAAAATGATTGCCGAACCCTGGGACCTCGGACACAACGGTTACCAACTCGGCAACTTCCCGATGAACTGGCACGAGTTGAACGGGAAGTTCCGGGACGACGTCCGTCAATTCTGGCGAGGCGATCCCGATGTCGACGGTGACTTTGCGAGCCGTCTCACCGGAAGCGAGGGCCTCTTTTCCCACAACCGCCGCGGTCCCGAATCGAGCGTGAACCTGATTACTTCGCACGATGGTTTCACCCTCCATGATCTCGTCAGCTACAACGCGAAACACAATCTCGCTAACGGAGAAGAAAATCGCGACGGCGACAATCACAATATTTCCTACAACTACGGAGTCGAAGGCCCTACCGATGACCCCGATATCCTCGAGCTGCGATTGCGCCAAATCCGAAACTTCCTGACAACGCTACTTTGCTCACAAGGCACACCATTTCTCACTGCTGGTGACGAGCGACTTCGCACTCAGCATGGCAACAACAACACCTACTGTCAGGACAACGAGCTGAGTTGGGTATCGTGGGACGATACGCCGGAAGCCCACGAAATGAGGGAGTTTTTCAAGCGCGTTCTCGAACTGCGCCGTTCGAACCCCTCTCTGCGCCGGACCAAGTTTTTCACCGGCGAAGCCGCCCCTGATACAGGCATTTCTGATGTCTGCTGGCTCCGGCCCGACGGAGAGTTCAAGGAGAGCGGTGACTGGAATAACGGGGATTCCAGTTCATTCGGCATGTTGATACGCGGAACGGACGAAGAGAGAACCCTATTGTTTTTCTTCAACGCTCGTCCCGAGAAAACCAGGTTCCACTTTCCCGATATCGACGTGAAATCATGGGAACTCGCGATCAATACCGCCAAACCAGACGCGAGACACCGCGTTCGTTCGAGATGGAAAGGGGTTAAGTTGGTCAAGCGCTCCCTGCAGATTTGGATGCAGGCTTAAGCTACGCAGAAATCCAGTTGGTCAGCGGCACTTCACGACTTGATATCTCGACGCTCAAAAACGAGCCATCCCAAGACAAAACAGGACAATCCGATCCCCAGAAGCCAGGCGGATTGTTCCAGAAAACGCGCCCATGGGATGTCCTGGTAGAGGAGAAAAAGCCACGAGTTCATTCGGGAAGTAATAAAGTATTCCCTGTATGGGTCAAAGGCTGGAAGTGGAATTGCAGAGAGAACCTGGTCTGCAACTACAACAGCAACGGTAACAATCGTTGCCGCGGCTGGTTTGATGCGAAAACAACCAAACAAGAAAGCCAATCCGGTCACAGGAATATAGACGAGGGAAAACGCGGCTATGGAGAGGAAGTAACGCCCCATGCCTTCCCACCAGCCAAATAAACTCACCTTGGGAAGCTCCGGTGTCCATACCAACATGCCGCCCCCCCATCCCCGGTCAAGACAGCCAACGGCAAGTGCTGTTACTCCGACGAAAAGAAAAAGCGCTGTGGTATAGATTTGGCAGGATAGAAATTTGATCAGTAAAAGTCGGAATCGCGAGATGGGCCTGGCAAGCAACAACCGCAAATTCCCGTCCTCCGTTTCCTTCGCCAGAATATCACCAGCAATCAGTGAGACGAAAACAACTCCCAGCAACAGCATGGTGAATGCAACAATAAGAAATGCGAGTGTCAGACCGGAAAAGTACTCATCAAAACCTCCGGCGACACGCTCGATAAATCGCTGCATTCCTGCCTCTGACTTTTCCCGTGTCCAGAGAATGTAAAATAGCATCTCCACCAGCAGAAAAATCCCGAACCCGATATAGGTCCGTCGCCGTGCAAAGAGGCGATACAATTCCCATCCGAGTTGTTGGCAAAAAAGCTTCATTCTTTGCCCCCCTTTTCTTCTCCACTGCTGACCTGCAGATAGAGCGACTCGAGCGAATTTTCTTGCTGCGCAAAGCGGCTTACTTTGACACCGTCACTTACGAGTGCAGCAAGGCACTCGCTCGGGTCGCGTTCCTGGGAAATGAGAAATTCGTCGCCTACTTTTTTACCATCGAGTTTCTCCCAGGCCTCAAGGAGGTCCTGAGTATTTTCCGCTTCAATTTTAAAGCTCACATAATCGCTGCCGAAATCTTGCACTCCGCCGTCGTAGACCTTTTTCCCTTTCTGCAAAATCACAACTTCATCGCAGACTTGCTCCACTTCGGAAAGAAGATGGGAACTCAGAAGAACGGTCAGGCCGAGCCGATCACGCAATTCCAGGACCCGCTCGCGAAACTCGACAATGCCCTCCGGATCAAGCCCGTCGGTTGGCTCGTCGAGAATGAGCAACTCCGGCCGCGGCAGAAGTGCCTGAGCGAGCGCAAGGCGTTGGCGCATCCCGTGACTGTATTTGGAAATTCGATCGTGAATCCTCTCTTCCAAGCCAACCCACTCGACCATCTCCATCATTTCTGATTCGGAAACGCCACCGGAATATGAGGTCAGGACCTTAAGGTTCTTCCAGCCCGACAAGTAATCGTAGAAGGCCGGAGCTTCGAAAATCGCACCCACCTTCGCTATCGCCTTTTCTCGCTCGCGCTGCACTGCGATCTCGTCAATCGTCACCCCACCCTCGTCGGGATAAACCATACCCAGGATAACGCCGAGCGCGGTACTTTTCCCCGCCCCGTTGTGACCAAGTAAACCGCAAATCCTCCCCTTCTCGACGGAGAAAGAAAGATCGTCGACCGCCGGGGGGCGATTGCGGTCGAACTGTTTCGTGATGGACTCGACCGAGAGCATTAATTCTGTCCCACAATGAGTTGCAGGCTGCGAGTCACATGGCCATCAGCGTAGAGAATATTGACTCCGTCGCCGACGTGCTTGTGAAAGTTTTCTTTGTCGGAAACCGTGGGAATACCCGATTCCATCTCAGTGAGACCAAGCAGATTCATGTTCCCCATTCTCTGCCCGTTAATGAGGCTGTTCCAAAGATAGCTCGATCCAGTTTTCTGAAAAATCCCTTCGTGGTCGCCGGGACATTCGAAAAGATATTCGTCCTTCACATAGGGAAGCAGAACCGTATCGATTGCGGGATTATCCTGATCCTTGCTCTCCCGCGCTGCGACCATGGTCGGAAAAGTTGTGCCGTGATCGACAAAGTAATTGCTGAGCCCGATGCCAATCTCCCGAAGCTTGCCCGCGCATTGATTCGATCGTGCGGCGAGCTTAACACGCTCCACTGTCGGGATCAAGATCCCTGCCAGCACCGCAATGATTGCCATGACGATGAGAAGCTCCAGCATGGTCACTCCCTGTAGCCGGGGTCTGCGACCCTGGATTGGTTGTCCATTGATCACTGAGCACACATTCCAACCTCTCAGAGGTCGGCTACAGCATTCAAACTTTGCTTTCTGCAACTTCATCGCCGTGGACCTCCCATGTGACCCATGACGCCCTGCATCTCTTCCATGAGCGGAGCGAGGTCAATTTTAGTTTCCGCAGAAGCTTCCGAATAGTAGGCCTTGAAACCAGCTTCGGCGATTTTCTCTACGATTTCGCGATCCTCTGTTTCGAGATTTCGATTCCCGTCTCCTTGATTTTCGCGGATTCGCCGCAGGGATCGCTCGACGATTTTCTTTCGCTCTTCACGATCCATTTCATTAAAAGACTGCATCATTTGCTCAAAAGCCCGGCCAACGCGGCGCTCGAGAAAAAAGAGCTGCTCTTCTCCGTTCATCCCGGTAAAGAAATCACGCCGGGGATCATCTTCGTCCCTGACATTGAGCTTGGCGACTTCGTCGGCCTCCATCTGATTGAGCATGTCGGCAACTTTGGCAATGTGGGCTTTTCTCTCCTCGGGATCTTCGATTTCAGAGAGCGGGTTCTTTTCCTGAAACGCTTCGACCTTCTCGGCAGTCGGCTTCATGGAACCGGCGACTTTCGCGATGAGAGAGACCACGCCCCAAAGTATGGCAAGGGAGACTAGGCCACGGACGAGAATTTGATTTCGCGCATTCATGCAAAAGAGATAGACGAGCTCCAGCCCTGAAAGGTTACGTCCGCGGGCTGCGCCGCAGACGTGACTTCAATTCTGCAACAGAATAGACCCGTGTGGCAATCACCGCGGCAAAATAAATCACAACACCAATTCCCACGAGCATAGCGAGCACGGCGACTCGAACCGCAAAATTGCCTTCGGTCATGATCCATGGCCTTGCGTAGCCACACAAAAACCAGATCAGGCCTCCCATGATCGCCGATGCGAAAATCATGCGAACGGTGCGGGTGACAAACCCGGTCGTGAAATTGAGCTGGTTCCCGAGACGCAAACCATTCCAGAGCAGAAAGAGATTCACCCATCCGGCAATGGATGTCGCGAAAGCACATCCCGCCGGTCCGAGCCATAGGAACATCGGGTATGCGAGCACAATATTCACCACCGCCGAAACTATGGTGTATCTCATCGGAGTTTTCGTATCCTCCCTTGCGAAATAGGCAGGCTGCAGAACTTTCGCGAGAACGTAAGACGGTGTTCCCGTCGCGAAAGCCGCCAAGACAAATCCAGCGGACTTTGCCGCTTCGGCGGTAAATTCGCCCTGAACAAACAACGCATGAATGATGGGAACGGGAATCACAAACATCGCCGCGACGGCAGGCAGGCTGAACAGCAATGCGATCTCCATTCCCTGCACGAGAGCTTTTTTCGCCCCTGACTCATCACCGCCTCGCAAGCGTCTCGTGATCTCCGGCAGCAGCACGGTACCAAGAGCGATTCCAAGTAATCCTAGGGGAAGCTGATTGATGCGATCCGCGTAGTAGAAAAGTGCGACGCCACCCAGCTGGAGAGATACGACTGTCTGGCCGACGAGCAGATTGATCTGCTGAACACCAGCACTGACCAATCCCGGCGTCATGAGCTTACCCAGTTTCTTCGCATCGGAATCTATTTTCGGAACAGAAGGACGCAGATCGACACCCCGGCGAATCGCAGCCACAAAGACGACGAGCAACTGCAACACTCCGCTCACCATGACGGACCAGCAGAGAACACGAACTGGGTCACCGGTTTTCGGAATGACAAAAACCAGGGCGACGAGAAAAACGATATTCAACACGACGTAAGCAAAGGCCGGTGCTCCAAATACGCGTCGACTGTTGAGGATTCCGCTGAGCGCAGCGACGAGGCAGATAAAAATGAGATAGCCAACAGTAATCCTCGAGGCTGCCACCCCCGGTTCCAGTCGCCCGTCGAGCGCAAAGCCTACCGTCGTTATCCTGACGATCGGCTCCATGAAAATGAAGGCGAGGACGAATATCACCAGCAGGATCACGAACATCAGCGAGATCGTTTTTCTCGCTAAGCTGTCTGCTTCCGCCTCTCCCTTTTCCTCGATGCGCCCGCTATACATCGGAACGAAGGCCGCATTGAAGGCACCTTCGCCAAAGATACGGCGAAAGAGGTTTGGAAACCGAAAAGCCGCTACCCAAATGTCTGCGGTCGCTCCGGCTCCGAGGTATTTTGCGATCAGTACATCGCGAGCGAATCCGAGAACACGACTCAGAAGGGTGAAACCACTGACAGTGAAGATAGAACGAAACATACTCCGAAAAACGTTCGAATCTCCCAAGTTCTTTCACCTATCAGCGATGCGACTGCCAGAATACAGCGGGTGCCGCCAGATCGTTTGCCTCATCTTCAAATTTCGTTCCGATCTCGGTGATGGTGGGAATTGCCATGACGGCTTCCTTTCCCTTGGTGATCTTCTCAGGATCAAAAACGAGTCTTGTCAGCCTGAGTCCGGCGAGCGGAGATAAATCAGTGACCCTCGTCTCTCCGATATGGAGGCGCTGCAGGCCGCTCTTCGCCAGAGGCGACAAATCAGCAACCTTCGTGCGATGCAGGGTCAGGCTCACGAGCGGGCAGGAGGCCAGCGGCGAAATATCCTCGACTGGCGAATCGGTCAGCCAGAGCATTTGCAACGGCATTCCCGCGAGGGGAGAAAGATCCGTCACCTGCGTGCTGACGAGATTCAGTTCCGAAATACCGAGCCCCTTGATCGGGGAAAGATCGGAAACGTCTGTCGCGCTGAGATAGAGTTTGCGCAGCGAAGTCTTCCCTTTCAAAGCGGAAATATCCTTCACCCCCGTGTTCTCCAGATACAATTCCACGAGCGGCATATCTGCCAGTATACTGATGTCAGAAACCGCACACTCCAGAAGGTAGAGAGCCATAAGGTTCATTGCTTTGAACGGAGAGATGTCGGTGACTCCGCATTTGTCCAAGGCAATTGCCTGCACCTGCCCTCGCTGGTCGATCTGGAATTGTCCGTTGCCGGTGTATCCAGGATTGGCAGCGCGGATCACTTCGTGCAGTTTTACTTCGCTCCAGAAAGTTGGCTGAGGAGGAGGTGTCGCTTTCACAGGTTCGGCAGCAGGAGCACCCTCGGCCGAGGATGCATCCTCCTCTTTGGAAGGAACATCGCTGTCACCACAGGAGATGAGAACGGCACTGAATAGAAAGGCAAAGAACAAGCGGATTTGCATCCCCGATCCTCAACCCAATTGCGGCTGCGTTCAAGGATGGGTTCTTGGCTGTCTCACGGAACGGTTCCGACGAAATCCGGTGATCTTAGAATTTTATAATGACTCGAAATTACAGCAGTTTAGACCTTACAGTTTCACTAACAAAAACACCTAAAAACCCGGCTGAAAACCTCTATTCAGCTACTTCATCGATAAAAACATCCTTTCATCACTAGAAATCTTCCAGGTATCGAAATACCAACCATCTGCGGGATCTGGGAATCGGCACCCTACCTGCACGACGGACTTCCCTTCAACTTCGGGCACGGCTCTCACTGTATCCGAGTCAGCGCGACGATGCGATTCTCCGGGTCATTCCGCGCTGAGACTGAGAAATTTTTTTGTTTTTTTGCAGGAAGCACCGTCATTGAGCCGTTATAATCTGAGAATCCCCCCTCAGACCTGCCATGTCCCTCGATCCCTTAGACCCGGAGTCGGAAGACTCTCCGGAACCCATGTTCGGCCTTTTGCCTGTTGATGAAGTTCACCCCGTCCCCATCTACCGACGCCGCAAATTCATCGCTGCTCTCGCGATCAGTTCACTCACGGCGGCAGCTGCCTATCGTGCCTACCGCAGCGATGTCGAGTGGAAAGAACTCGCCAAACGGGGAATGGATTTTACGGAAAGAGCCTTCAATCAAATCGAAGAGGAGTGGGCCGATTTTCAGGATGGATTCTCCTCTCCCCCTTCGACGCCTCGAGGATTGAAGTCGGAAGCGGATTACAAGGATTTTCTCGCAAAAATCTCACTTCGCTATATCACGCCCACGGAAATCATTCGCCCTCATCGAAACATTCGTGACGGCGTTCCAAACGAGCTTCCGCCGAAGTCGTATTGGCCCCGCATTGCGAAAACTCTCAAGGTCGCTGACGAGATCCGTCACAAACTCGGCAAGCCACTCTACTGCATCAATTCCGCCTATCGTTCCCCCGCCTACAATGCGGCGTGCTCTGGTGCTGCGACTCGGTCCTATCACATGAATAATCAGGCTCTCGATCTGATTTTCACCGGTGGACCAGCTGCTGCTTCCGAAGTCGCCAAAAAGCTGCGCAAAGACAAGTTTTTCAAAGGCGGCATCGGCACCTACGCTAACTTCATTCACATCGATACCCGAGGATTCAACGCAACCTGGGATGTGTAAGTCAATCAGGGTTACGTGAGAGGGCCAACAGGGTAAGGTCAACGAACTGACCCTTTTACCTATCAGCGTTTACCAGCTGATTTTTTTCCAGAAAGCTTTCGCACCGCTCCCCTCTCTCGGTAGATTCGCGGCCATGAGCGAAGACCTTTCCCAAGAACCCGGTGTCGTTTTCGACCTCGATGGAGTCCTGATTGATTCCCACGATCAGCACGAGCGTAGCTGGTTTCGTCTCGCTGATGAAATCGGCAAACAGCTGACTCCGGAGCAGTTCAAGGTGTCTTTCGGAATGAGGAATGAAATGTGCATTCCCGATGTCTTCGGTTGGACGACGCGAGATGATCACGAAACAATTCGCGAATTAGGAGACAGGAAAGAAGAACTCTATCGCGAGCTGCTCGCAGAGGATCAGCTTGAGCCTCTCCCCGGAGTGCTCGCCTTGGTGGAAAATCTCTCTGAGGCTGGAATCCCCATTTCACTGGGCTCTTCGACGACGCGGAAAAATATCGAGGTCTGCTTTCGCATTACCGGCCTGAACCGCTACTTTGGAGGGAATTATACCGGAGCCGAGGATGTTTCCCACGGAAAACCCGCGCCCGATGTATTTCTCGAAGCGGCCCGAAAGATCGATCGAGTCCCTGCAAACTGCGTCGTCATTGAAGACGCCCATGTCGGCATCGAAGCCGGCTCGGCAGCTGGTATGAAAGTGATCGCCGTGACGACGACTCACCGGAGAGAATCTTTCGCTGACTCAGCCACCAGCAAAATCGTCGACTCCCTTGAAGAAGTCGACGCGGGTCTCGTGTCCGAGATTCTGAGGGGATAGAGAAAGTTTAGTAGCCTTACTTATGTGCGTCGACGATTTTCTGAAGCTCGGCGCGTTTTACACCAGCCGGTGCATTCACGTCTGCAAACTTTGCACGTGCCGCAGCAGCCTGCTCTTTGGTTACGGCTGGCGCGGCATTGCCCCACTCGTTGCGAGTATAGGTGAGAACAGCGGCGATTTTCTCATCATCAAGGCCAGCACCGAGAGCCGCCATCATGCCCATGAAATCCATATTTTCCTTGGCGATACCTTTGAGAATGACAAGAAGAGAGAGGTCGGGATCGCCGAGTAGCATTTCCGAGCCGACGAGGCTTGGAGCCATGAGTGCTGGCCCTGCCTTCAATCCTGTTCCGTCCGGCCCATGGCAGGCGGCGCAGGTTGCGTAAGTTGTTTTCCCAAGTGCCATCACAGCAGGATCGATACTTCCAGCCGAAGCAGCGGCGGGATCTGCAGCTGCCTTCGGAGCATCGGCTGCGGGTGCTGCTTGCTCTATTGCAGCTGGTGCAGCTTCAGCAGGACCGCCGGCAGGTGGTGCGGCGGCGATTTTTTCTTCTTCATTGGGATCCTTTTTCATGCTGCCGCCCATCAAGGAGATGCCAACCACGCCAAGCATCACAATCAGAGACGCAGGCACGAGAAAAAGGAAAACATTTCCGATCAGAGAGAGAATCGGATTGCTGGATTCTTGGGATGCGTCGCTCATGTTCGCGGGAAGGAAGCTCGATTTTACCGGAAGTCAATTGTTTGCTACTCCAACTTGTGTTTGAATTTACGCCAAAAATCGAGGTCTGGATACGTCATCCCCTCTCTTTTTTGAAATTCTCATGGCCTCGGACGAAATCCAGATTCAACTCACTCCTGTCAGCAGATTGGAGTGCACTGAAATTGAGGCCGCTGCAAAGCGAATCTGGCCGGAAGCTTACTCGTCTATTCTAAAACCGGGGCAGATCGAACACATGCTCGAGATGATGTATTCTCCCGCAGCCCTGAGTCGGGATTTTCACTCTGGCATCCAATATCGCTGGATCAAGAAGGCCGGGACCCGAAAAGGCTTTCTGGCTTATGGCCCCGTCTCGAGGGGTTCCTCTTGCGAATTGCACAAGCTCTATGTCGAAGCGGAGGTCCGGGGGCAGGGGATCGGCAAAGGAGCGATAGAAACACTCACACATGAGCTGGAAAAAGTTGGCGCCAAATCCATTCGTCTGCGAGTCAATCGCCACAACGAAACCGCCATCTACTTTTACCAGCGCGTCGGTTTTTCCATCACGGAAGAAGACAAGCTCGATATTGGTGGAGGTTTTGTAATGGATGATTTTCTCATGGAAAAACCGCTTTGAACAGAACGCAAAATTCTTCGTTTTCCCTGCTGCGAAGTGCTTCTGGAGGGGCAACAGTAGGAAATGTCGATCACGACATTCCAGCACAGCCTGCAAGTTCTTCGTGGTAAATTGATTTCCGCAGCGGATCGCCTTTGCCGCCTCGTCGAAGATCTCGGCAGCAATGTCCCCGACGGTGTCCCCGGTGAAGATGCAGAGCAGTTCTCGTGTGATCTTGAGAAGTTGCAGAAAGAAGCTCCCGCTTTTCGTGAAGGGATCGAGGAGTGGTTCGCCGACGCACGGTTTAAAGAAGGTGAATCTGCTGATGTGATGCGAAAATCGCGCCACGATGCCCGCAACCAACTGAACCACCTTTTTGGAACGATCCAGTTGATGCAGATGTTACCCTGCGCGCCGGATTTCATTGCACGCTCGCGGGAAATTATTGGAGTGCTCGAGTCATGCCTTTCCCTCGTCTCCGGGTCTGCTGCCATCGCCGAGGAAAAAGAAGAACAGCCTGAGGCCGCAACGATTCCCTGCGAACCAAGCGGGTCGGCCGGCACGATTCTCGTTGCTGACGATGATCCAGACAACCGGGAAATCCTCCATCGCCTGCTTCTACCGTGTGGTTTCAAAGTTGAATTCGCGGAAAACGGTCGCATTGCGATTGAAAAAATGGAGAGCACTGATTTCGATGCGGTCCTTCTAGACATCGAAATGCCTGAAATGGACGGATTTGAAGTGCTCGAATCTCTTCGCATGTCGGGGCGGCTCCGCTACACTCCAGTCATTGTCGTAACCGGTCTGCAGGGAGAGCAGGATGCCGTCCGATGTATTGAAATCGGCGCAGAAGATTTCCTCTCCCGTCCCATCCGTCCTGCTTTGCTGATGGCCCGTGTGAACGCCAGTCTCGAGAAAAAACGGCTGCGGGAAAAGGTCTTCGAGCAGCACTTCACGCCCGAACTGGCTCGCGAATTAGCTCGTAATCCTGACCCGATGAAGATGCAGGCTCGCCAGGCAGAAGTGAGCCTCCTTTTCTGCGACATTCGCGGTTTTTCTTCCATCAGCGAACGCCTTGGCCCCAGCCAAACAATCGATTGGCTCGGAGGAGTCATGGGAGAATTTTCGACTCGTGTCATCGAACTTGGTGGCGTACTCGTCGACTACACCGGGGACGAACTCATGGCGATGTGGGGCGCTCCCAACGAGCAACCCAATCACGCCGAGCTCGCCTGTCTAGCTGCGATGGAAATTCGGAAGAGTCTTGATTTACTCAACGAAATATGGAAACCCGTCGTCGATGCCGATACCGAAGTCGGAATCGGCGTGAATACGGGCGAGGCACTCGTTGGCAATATCGGAACGCATCGAAAATTCAAATACGGCCCTCTTGGAACAACTGTGAACCTTGCCAGCCGCGTGCAGGGAGCGACGAAATTTCTCAAGACCCCGTTGCTTATTACCGGCTACACCGCTGCGCAACTCCCCCAGGAATTTTCGCGCCGTCGTCTTTGCCAGGTTCGTGTGCGAAATATTTTGGCTCCTGTTCACCTCTACGAATTGGAACCTCCCGGTGCTCGCAAGGACTGGGCCGAATTGGCTGCTCGCTACCAGAATTCACTGGAAGAGTTCGAATCAGGACATTTACGAGAAGCTTCGTCCATTCTCAGCGATGTCTTGCTCGAATCACCGGACGACGGACCTGGTCTGCAACTCATGTCCCGCATCGTCGACGCAATGCTAAATGACGGAGAAGAGTTTTCACCGGTGTGGGATTTGCCGGGGAAGTGATTTCCCCATCATTCTCCTGAAGTCGGATCGTGGATCTCCAGTATCCCACGCACTGCTCGCAGCAGACGATCGATCCTAATAGGCTTGCTGATGATATCCTTCACCCGCGCGTCGCGAATCCAGTCTTCACTGACAGTCACATCCTTGTTTTCCCGAATGAAAATCACCCCTGGTGCGATCTTCTTGGGTCCGCCGCCGGTCGAATAGACTTTGCAGATCAGCTCATAGAGGAGCGTGCCCTCCATCTGTTCGAACTCGTAGGCGAAAAGAAAAACTCGATAGGGCTTCTGCAAAGCCATTTCAAACGCGCGAACGGCGTCGGTCGTAGTCTCGACGCGCGAGTGGGTAAAACTCTCGAAGGATTCCCGCAGGAGCCGGTTCGTGGCGGAGGAAGGAAAAGCAATCAGGACGTCCTGCACCTCAATTGGCTCCGATGCGTAGGACGAACCTTCCGCGTCAGAATCAGAATCCCCCTCAACGAGCAATTCAGATTCCTCAGCGTTATCCTCAGACGGTTCCTTTCCCAGGTCTCGAATGGTTCTCCATTTGCGGTCTGACATATGAGGAAAAGTCTAACGCCATTCCCAATCCACGACAAGCCCCTGAAACCACGCACTTCTTGCATGTTGCGCGATCCCAACGGACACTCCGCACATGAGCGAAGAAGCGTTCATCCGCATCCAGGGCGCACGTCAGCATAACTTACAGAATCTCGATCTTGAGATTCCAAGGAATCGCTTTGTCGTCGTCACAGGCGTTTCCGGATCGGGAAAATCTTCGCTCGCCTTCGACACGCTCTATGCCGAAGGGCAGCGACGCTATGTCGAGTCGCTCTCTGCTTACGCGCGCCAGTTTCTTGATCAGTTGGAAAAGCCTGAAGTTGATTTCATCGAAGGCCTCACGCCTGCCATTGCAATTGAGCAGGGAACTTCGCAGCCGAATCCAAGATCGACCATCGCCACGACCACGGAAATTTACGATTACCTACGCATTCTCTATGCCGCGCTCGGCCAACCACATGATCCCGCAACCGGCGCACCGCTCGTTCGACATTCGATCAAAGATATTGTCGATTTTCTCACGGCCTACCCGGAGCGGACTAAAATTATTTTGCTGGCACCGCTGAAAGTGGAGAAGGGCGAAACACTAGCTGAAGTTCTGGAGAGGCAATGCGCTCAAGGATTTCTGCGCGCTAGGCTCGACGGCAAAATTATCGAGATCGAAGATGCCGGCGAAAAGCCAAAGGCAAAGAAAGCCGAAATCGTAATAGACCGACTCGTGATTCGAGAAGACATCCGGGGGCGACTTGCCGACTCCCTCGAAATCGCCCAGAAACTTTCCGAGAATCACATTTCCACTCTCGTGCAGGAACCCGACTCCGAGGAGTGGGATCAGCACGATTTCACCTTTCGCTTCACCAATCCGGAGACAGGCTTCAGTCTCCCCAAGCTGACACCAAAACACTTCTCCTTTAACAGCCATCTTGGTGCCTGCCCGACGTGCCATGGACTCGGAACGCAACTCGTCCCCGACGGAGAACTCATGGTTCCCGATCCGTCGAAGAGCATTGAGCAGGGTGCCATCAAGACCTGGTGGACTGGATCGAAAAAGCGGAAGGGGTTTCACCAGCGGGTTATTGC
>Ga0181591_10000137_pt1 | contig 47916 bp, 23 predicted proteins | sample 071ome_33_FD_133757 | JGI IMG/M metagenome (GOLD analysis project Ga0181591, IMG submission 133757) | Coastal salt marsh microbial communities from the Groves Creek Marsh, Skidaway Island, Georgia - 071412AT metaG (megahit assembly) | ecosystem: Environmental > Aquatic > Marine > Intertidal...
ACCATGACTGACAAACAACTCAAACGCCTTGCACTTGCACACGGTTGGATTAAAGAACGCAATGGGAGTAAGCATGAGAAATGGGTGCATAAGTGTGGCAATGTGATGACTATTCCATACAGACCGAATGAATACACAGCACGACTGATTGCCAAGCGATTAATTACACTTAGCGCCTGACAGTAAGGTATACCCAGGGGGCAGTGATTTGCCCCCCTTAAATGTAAGAAAGGGGCGCCAAGCGGTTTCCAAAAACGCATGACTCCCCTAACCTACAAAAGTATCCAGACGATCGATAAATATTTTTGAAAATGGTTTTTTGAAAACCTCGATAGGAAAAAAATTTCCCGCCAAAAAAATGGACAAAAAAGTTGACTTAGAATTTTTCAAAAACGCCCTAGACAATTTCGACGCATTCTGTGATGGATTTGAACGAGCAGCAGCAGAGAGTTTCCTCTCAAGAGACGCCCCCACAACCCTTGACCAATACACCTCCAAGTATAGAAGATCTACTCCTGAAGTTGTCAGAGAGGTTGCTGAACCTGGAGCAGAGGATCTCGGCACTGGAACGCCCGACCCTAATGTACAAGCGCCCTGGATCGAGCAAGCATGAGAAGATCACTGATACTTTAGATTATCTTCACAATAATGTCGAAGGACTTAAAGTAGATCTACTGAAGGTTGCGAGAACAGTATGACATGCACACCTCCTACGATAACGCCATCTGCCCAGGTTTTAGTAACAGGTCCAACAACCTTTGAATTACGCCCATCACCTGGGAATTTGTTGTACACAACTCCTCCCCAACCCAGGGAGGGCACTCAACCGTTATTGTATGAGACGATTGGATCAGTTACTCCGTTAAGTATTGAGTGTGTTGCAGCAGGGATTGCCCCACCAATCCCACCAGGAGTTCCCCATGTTATCTTGTCGATGACATTAACTCCTGGGTTAGCAATTGGAAGTGGTCCTGGATGCACTATCATAACAAGCAATGGTGCAACAGATATACCTGAGATGCAACTTCCAGTATTTTCAGAACCGAATATAGTGTATGGAAGTGCATCGTTTGGTTCTGGGACACCTGTAGCAACATTACCGAATGCCTTACAGGGTTTTTACTCCGAGAAGTATTTTCATGACCAGGAGTATATCTTTGCGACATACTATGCGACCCAAACTCCGAACCGCGCCGACAAATTCACCTTAGTTGATCTTATCAATGGCAATAAGACACTAACGAGAGAAGCATTCAATGCCCTTCCAGAACAAGGCAGAATCACCGCTGATCTGTTCCCTGGTACTGGGACAGCGGTGAACTTCTTAGGACTTGCTGTAGACGATTCTACAGATGTCTTAACGAGTGGTACAGAGTACCTTGATAGTCTTACGAATGAAGTATCGGCATGGATCAAGTTTAAACCCAGTGAAATCTCTGTAATGAGGTATTACTATACTTTGACAGTAGTAACAAATTGTCCACCATATACTCATGTGTTTACTGGACACATGGATGTGAATAACAACTGGGACCCTGCACAGACTCGTTTGAACTACTATCTAAATAAGGGTATAGGACTTATACCCGATCCCGAGTAATGGCAATATACAGAGGAATGGCGCGTTTTGGGGACATTACAACTGGACATGGATGTTATCCACCAGTAGTAGGAGTAGTACCTGCTCCGCCTGCAGTACAACCAAGTGTATTTGTAAATGGACTTCCCGCGCACAAATTTGGTGATGAGATGCTACCACATACTTGTGATGGAGTACCACACTCCGATAAAGCGGTAGTTCCATATCCTATCGATAGTATGACCGTGTTTATAAACGGAAAACTAGCGTGTAGAATTGGAGACCTTCTATTACCAGACGGAAAGTTTGCAGAAGGTTCACATAATGTGTTCATTGGGTCAAATACTGTGGTATAATATAGAAGTCAATTGATTAAACACTATGGCACGAGCAAAAGTTGGTCTGAGCGGCAAGAAGATTATTGAGTCGAAACCCAAAACCACGCGACAAGGAAACAGCAAGAACACGAAATATTCTGCTACCAGTCGTAATGCTGCTAAGAAGCGTTATCGCGGACAAGGAAAGTAATGAAGGATTTACTGTTCATCTCACAGGATAAAGAGATGGCACTCATTCAGGAGATGTCATACAAGATCAAGATGTCTAATTGGGATATTCATCCCAGTAAGACTTGTTTCTTGTGCGTGTCTCCTGATTACTCTGGTATTGTAACTCAGCATCTCTCGCATTCATTATCAATGGATCGGGAGATTTTTCATATTGAGGCAGTTAATGTGCCATTTCCAGACGAAAACCTTACTAAGTATCAAGTTGACTTTGAGTTAAATTTTGCTGATTGGGTTCTGGATTGGGAAAACTTTGTTTTGTGTGAAGCGGGTGTAATCCGAGGTGGCAACTATACTTGGATTACTCAGACTATGGAGAAGTTTATAGATAAGAATTACTATACATTATCTCTCTGTGAGAACATTCATAGCAAGTTTAAGAGTGATGTAGTGTCGCTGTATTATGATGATGAAGTCGAAGATCTTCACTTTTGGTGGGAGAGACCAAATAATCACTGGACTTAATTGTAATGAAGAAAACTAAACCAAAAATTGCCGTCATTGACGACTGCATTTCAGTGGGGTATCAAAATTTTGTTGAATCCACATTAGACAGTTCCGAATTCCCTTGGTACTACACTTCACAGATTTCTGTACCTGGATCAGTAGACCCGAATAGTGGGTTTTCTCATACTGCATTTAGGAACTACGAGAATGACAAAGGTCGTAGTCAATATTTCGAAATTTTGCTTCCAATCTTGTTTGAAGCAGTTGATCGATATAAAAAGGGACATGAAGTACAGCAAGTGTATAGAATTCGTCCTGCAATGTTTGTGAGAAATCAAAATTCTGGAAATCATGTTGCACACATTGATCAACAGTACGAACATCATGTAATGTTGTATTATGTCAAGGACAGTGATGGACCAACTTTATTTTTTGACGAAGATAAAGTAATAAAACAGATTCATCCAAAGAAAGGTAGATGCATTATCTTCCCTGGAGACATTTACCATGCTTCATCGTGTCCTAGGGAACATGCAAACAGAATTGTAATTAACTACAATTTTTTGTTATAACTATTAGTAGGGATAGCAACCCCGTAAAAAGTTCTAGAACTTTTTTCAGGAGTATTTCAATGGGACTATTTCCAGTAGACAAAAGTGAAGAATTTATCGAAGAAGGTATGACACTGATTACTGAAACGGACAGTGATCGCCTCCTAGATGCCGCTGCAAAGCGTCGTAGATCAAAGATGAAGGAAGAACTATATCCACTTCCTGAAGACCGCCTTGAGCGTCCTTGTGGAGGAGCAGGCGGTTTTGATGACTTCGTAGAGCGTTGGCACGAGTGAATAAATAGAATTAGCTTAGTCTAATTCTGTGTCATGCCTACTGTTCAGACATTCAAAGATTTGAGTGTCACTTTCAAAAAACACCCTGTCAGCGATGATCTTATCGTTGTTAAGGATAAGGCAGCTATTGCACAGTCAATTAAGAACCTTTTGTTAACTCAAAAGGGTGAAAGACCATTTCAACCTAGACTGGGGTGTGATATTGCTAGAATGTTGTTTGAACCATTGGATTATGGTTCAGCAGCAATCTTGAGAAATGAAATTGCCGATACCTTGAAAACCTACGAACCAAGGATTTCGATCGATTCCATATTGTGTACTCCAGACTCTTCAGAAAATGGTTACGAAGTAGAACTGTCTTATACTATTGTCGGTAGAGAAGACACTCCAGTAACTGTTGACTTTTTCCTAGAGAGAACACGATAAATGCCATACGCACAGGTAGCTAATCTAGATTTTGATCAGATTAAGTATAATCTTAAAGAATATCTGAGATCCAATTCAGATTTCACTGATTATGACTTTGAGGGTTCTGCTTTTGCAACCTTACTAGATGTATTAGCATACAACACATATTATACTGCATTTAACACCAATATGGTGGCAAATGAACTCTTTTTGAGTTCTGCTACCTTGAGGGATAATGTTGTCTCTATTGCCAAACAACTTGGTTATAGACCAAAGTCCATTACAGCACCAACGGCATATCTAACTTTTAATGCATCATATACCAATCCTGGAAATGACACCGAACTGATTTTAAAGGCAGGAACAGGATTCATCACATCTTATGACAACACATTGTATCAGTATGTGGCAGTTAAAGATGTAAAAGCACAAGTTTTAAACAATGTAGCGACTTTCTCTAATGTTCCTATCAAAGAAGGATCATATGTCAAGAACACATATATTATCAACACTTCACTTAAGAATCAGCGTTTCGTAATTGACAATTCTGGTGTTGATACAAATACTATTACAGTAAAAGTATTTGAGAATTCGAATTCTACCGTATATAAAGAATTTCTTTTAATCGACAATATTCTCAATGCAAATCCTCAATCAGAAATTTTCCACCTAGAGGAGATTGAGGATGAGAGATATGAATTGGTATTTGGAGATGGTGTAATTGGTAGGGCGCTTCAGAATGGTGAGAAGGTTGAGGTAGGATATCTAATAACCAGTGGTCCAATATCAAATGGTGTTAAGTCCTTCACATTTAATGGAAGACTAGAAAACCCAGATGGTCAAGCACCTAGCACACCAGTAGTTACTATAGACACTTCAAAAACCATAGCAGCTGCTGGTGGGGAAGACATTGAGACTATTAAGAAGATTAAATACACTGCTCCAAAAGCGTATGCATCACAAAACAGAGCAGTAACTGCTGATGACTACGATGCACTTATTCGTAATATCTACCCCGCAGTAAGTGACATTATTATTTTTGGTGGTGAAGATCAAGTACCACCTCAATATGGTCGTGTCTTTATTGCTATTAAACCAGAAGATGCGGCATACTTAACAAGCATCACAAAACAAGAAATTAAGCAAGAACTTAAAAAATATAGCGTTGCTTCGGTTATTCCTGAGCTGGTAGATCCATCTATTCTCTATGTTGAGTTGACCAGTAAGATTTTTTACAACAAGAGCAAGACCAGCGATAAACCTGCACAAATTCAATCAAAAGTAATCGGTGCTGTGCAGTCTTACATTGAATCGTCTGACACAGAGAAGTTTAATGGTAAATTTAGATACAGTAAAGCGATTGCCGTTATTGATAATACAGATTTATCAATCAACTCGAACTTAACTTCTGTTACAATGAGGAAGGACTTTATCCCTATTCTCAATAGCACAACATTCTACGAGATTTGTTATCAAAATGCATTTCTAGATGACGACGATCCTGTAGTCTCTTCGACAGGTTTTGTTGTTACTGAATATCCCAATTATACAGTCTATTTGGAAGATAGGTTAGGCAAAATCGTCCTATATAGGATAGACTCTGCTACTGGTAAAAAAGTAGTCCTGAACGACTTTGTGGGCACAGTAGATTATGAAAATGGCGAAATCATGATGAATAATCTAACGATTATCAAAGGGTCTTTTGTTGATAACAGAATTCAACTAAGAGTTCTGCCTAGACAGAATGATATTATTGCTTCAAGAGAAGTATATCTTGATGTTGATATTGCAAACAGTAGTTTTATTGCTTACGCAGAGTAATATAGATGGCGGTAACAAAGAGATCAATTTCAACTCTGATTGAGACTCAACTCCCAGAGTTCATTAATACCGAGTATGAATTATTTGGTAACTTTCTTACCAAGTATTACGAGAGCCTTGAGATCCAAGGTGGTCCGCTTGATATTGCTAATAATTTAGATGTTTACACAAACATCGATTACTATGAAAGCAATCTACTAAAGCAGAGTACAACTCTGAATGGTAATCATTCTGCGTCTGAAACTACCATTAATGTAGATGATGCTACCTCATTCCCCGAGGAGAATGGATACATTAAGATTGGGAATGAGATTTGCTTTTATAAGTCAAGAACAGACAATAGTTTTGTAAATGTTTCTAGGGGAGTAAGTGGAAATACAAAACTTGGCGATTTGTATTCCGCTACAGAATTTGTAACTACTCAAGCAGCAACCCACTCTGGTGGAGAGTTAGTACAAAATATTAGTAATCTATTCTTGTATGCTTTTGTCAAGAATTTTGAAAATCAATACCTAGCATCATTTCCAGAAAAATATCTGAAGAATGCAGTTGATAAGAGAACTCTTATCAAGAACATTGGTCAATTCTACAGATCAAAAGGAACCGAAAATTCAATTCAATTTCTCTTTAATACTGTTGTAGAAGGCGGCATAGAGAATAGACCTTCTGTATATAATCCTTCAGATTTTACCTATAAGTCTTCCACATCTGATTGGACGCAAGGTTATGCGTTGCGTGTAAAAGTTTTATCTGGAGATATCAATTCTTTAGTTGGTAAGTCAATTACTCAAGAATCAACAGACAGGTACGGTTTCGCATCTGCTATTGTAGATAATGTGAGATTTGATTCTAAAGTAGATGATGAAGATACTTACAATTTGTTTCTTGCTACAGAAACATTAAACGGTAAGTTTGAAATTACTACAAAAACTCAATTATCTAGTTCACTTTCTTCTACAGTTGCAACTGGGGATAGGGTAAATGTTGTATCGACATTGGGATGGAAGAACTCAGGATCTTTCATGATCGGTGCTGAGACATTTACCTTTGAAGATAAGAATGTAACTCAGTTTACGATCAAGACTAGAGACCAGTCTGCTAGTTATCCAATCGGAACACCAGTTTATGATCCCATCATTATTGGCAATGATGATGTTAAGATGTTGGTTTTTGGGTTAATCTATAACCTACAACCAGTTAATCCCCAACCAAACGCCTCTGTTGATGACAGAATTGAAGTATCAAAACCTGGATTTGAAACTCAGGATCCAAAAATTGTCACTTCTCAGGGAATAAGGTGGTTAACATCGCAAACAAATGCAAGACCAACATCTCCAACAAATCCCACATATACTAACAACCTCTCTAATCTTTCTACTGATGTATCTGCTATATTTGCGGATGACCAATTCTATTATATTGCTTCTTCTGGATACCCACGCTATCCTATTCTGGAAAATGTAACTTCTATTCCTGGCAATCTTGCTGATCAGAAGATCTTAAAACTTATTAGAAAAGAATCAATCAACACCACAGAGGTTTATAAAACTCCAACAAATGATTTTGGAATTCTTGTAAATGGTGTTAGATTGTATGGTTACAAAGATACAGATGTTGTAAAATTTGGAAGACTTGAAACCATCAAGGTGCTTACACAAGGCACCAACTATAAAAATGCTCCATATGTTCTGATCAATGGCGTTGCGGGAAGAGCAATTTCAAAATTGTCTGGTCAGTTCGTAGAATCTGTTGAGATTTTAGAACCAGGACTATATGGCAGCGTTCCTACAGTAGAACTAGTATCTGGTAGAGGTGCTTCTGTCAGAGCAACTGTAACTAATGGTCAGATAACAGATTTAATCATTGATAATCCTGGTGAATACTATTCGACTCCACCACTAGTCGTAATTAGAGACTCTGCAGGAAAAGGTAGATTGGCAGAGTATACCTCCGTTATTTCAAATGGAGAATTGACTGGTTTCGAGTTAATCAATGGTGGATCTTTCTATACACAAGAAAATGTTGTAGTTGATATCGTCTCCATTGGTTCTGGTGCTATCGCAGAAGCAGAAATTACAACTTGGGTTAAAGATCGTTATAAGAACTTAGGTTCTAAACTAGATGACAATAACGGGTTTGTATTCTTAAATTACAATAATGCATTGGAATATGGATATGCTCATGTTGCTAACCCCAAAGCACTTAGAATTGAATTAAATGATAATTTAGATAATCTAGACCAAGAACCATCCGTAAAGACTCATTCACCAATTCTTGGATTTGCTTATGATGGTAACCCAATTTATGGTCCATTTGGTCACGAAGATCCACTCAATCCACAAAGTTCCATTGTTAGGATGAGGAGCAGCTATGGTCTTAAGAATAGCAGACAATATGGTCCAACCAATGAGCAATATGAAATTGGTACATTTATTCAGGATTATGAGTATAGACACAAATCAGGATCTCTTGATGAAAACAATGGAAGATTCTGTGTAACTCCAGATTTTCCAAATGGAACATATGCATACTTCTTGACAATCAAGTCAGATCAAACACCAGTATTTCCATATATTGTTGGAGAAAATTTCTACTCGCTTCCTGTAGATTCAAATTATAATACGAATTTAAATCAGTCAAACATTTCTAGAAATGTAAAAAGATTGTTTACTCCTGGACTGCCATCAAATGGTGGTGGACTAAGTGCATTTGTTCAGGATTTGGAGTCTGGAAGTATTGATTCGGTTGATGTTGTTTCTTCTGTAGATACATTTTCTGTTGGATCCCAATTAGTATTTGATAACTCTGGCACAGAAGGTGGAGAGGTAGAAGCGGTTGTGAGCTCTGTAAAGGGAAAGACTGTATCATCTCTTGAGAGTTTTGAGACTAAAGCAGTCAAATTAACTATCACAATTCCATCGTATGTTTTTGAAAGCGATACACTAAGGCAACCAAGTTCTGGTGCATATGGCACAATTGTAGGAACAATAAGAAACGACAATACTATTCTTATTAGAGATGTTCATGGTGAGTTCAATAACACCGCTACCTTTGCTACAGATATTAAGGTATTGAGACTTTCCCTTGATAAAGTTTCAACTTATTCACAGGGATCTGTTCTTTCTTTGACCGATGGTGTTGTTACCACAGCGGCAACTGGAGAGGTTTTGGAAAGTGTAACTGCTGGAAATACCGTACTTGTTAAGGTTCTGAGTGGTGCATTCCAAGATAATGAGACATTAAATTACTTCTTAAAGAGTGACAATCTATCAGATACATCTGGTTCTAAAATTGAAAACATCGATTATCTCAGTGATGGTTTAGTTCCTTTCGATATTGATGCAAATATTGCTTTAGTCTACACCAATGAAGAACACAAAATGGGTGTGGATGATGTAATTAATGTATCAGTAAATCCAAATGACTCTACAAAGACTAGAAAGTATTTTGTAAGGAAGAGAATTTACCAAGAAGTAAAACTGCAAACTCCTGTTTATAATACGACTGTTGACTATGATGGAATTGGAAGACTTCTGATTGTAAATGCGGGTCTTTTGTATCCTGTTGGAACATATACAAATGTCCCAATTTCTGGTGGATCTGGATCTGATGCCACAGTCAGCGTTGTTGTCAGTCCAATAAATGCTAACGATGTAACTGGATATGTTTCAAGTGTTCAGATTCAAGATGGCGGATCTGGATATAAGAGAGGAGATGTTCTTTCTATCGAAGATTCTGATTTAAACAGATCTGCTGGTTCATCTACGCAGAGAGTAAAATTCTATGTTGATCATGTTGGTGTATCAGAGGAAGCAACTACGATCAAAGTAGCCAGTGCTGCTGATTACTCAAATAATGATTTACTATTGATTGATTCTGAGGTAGTCAAAATTGTTTCTATTGTCAATAATCAAGTTGGCAACGATACCCTGACTGTAATAAGAGGACAAGAAGGAACTACTGCCACAGATCATTATAATAATGCACCAGTATCTTGGTATAATGCTGGGTATAATTTTACAAATACATTTACCCTGAATGGCAGCGAGACTATAACTTATGATAAAAATAACCAATCACTACTAGTAATATATCCATCTAGTCAGTCTCTAAACACACTGCAACCAATCACAACTCAAACATCATTCTTCGATGAAAGTACGCCCAGAAAATTTGTAAAAGTAATTGCAGCTACAGATCCAGAAAATAGATTCGAATTCAAGTTAGATCCAACAATGAGCATTTTCAACACAAATGCTCCAAATACTTTTGTGTCTGAATGGACGGTAAACCCAATCATTGAAGTTCAAGAAGCATATCGCTACTTGTTTGATACTTCGGATTCTTCATTAATAGGATCTCATTTAGACTTTAGTCCAAGTGGAAATTATAACATTCTCTCTACAGAGAAATCTGAACCTGATATTGCACAAGGAAATCCTGGTTCATTTGTTGATATGAAATTTGGATTTGGTTCCAGAATTGCAACTAATACTTATACTAATCCACAAAGTTCAAATTTTTCCAATTATTTCTATTTTGACAAGAATGGTCAAATCAGTAGCAACAATTCATATCTAAGAGTTGTTAGAGATCCTCTTGCTGGAAGACATGTTGTTAATTTTGTTACCAGCAATGCATTCTCATATTCATTAGGATCAATTCCACAATGGGATGGATCTGGATCTATTTCATATAGCACACAAGCACAGTTCGCTGTTGGAGAAATTAATACAGTATCTGTACAAAATATCGGTAGAAACTACAAAAAAGTTCCTATTGTTACTGGAGTTTATCCAAGTTCTACCAATCTCGCAGAAGCAACTGTAAAATACGATTCTAATTTAAATGTTATCTCTTCAGTAGAAGTTACCAACTCTGGAAGCAATTATGTCAATCCAAAAGTTGTAGTATTGGACGGTGATGGTATTGGCGCTCAATTTGCTATTACAGAAAGAGATGGAAAGATTTTAGACATTATTATTACAAACAAAGGCAAAAATTATACAAAAGCACCAACTATCTCAATCGTAGAGTCTGATGTAAAATTATTTGCATATGGAAGTAGAGTTGGATTACCAAAGAATGTCAGAATCGTTAAGAACGGCAGTTCCTTCCACCAAGACAAGACAATTTTACCAGAGTACACTGGAAGTTATGTGCTTGTCGTAAGTGGATATACAAAGAATTTTTTGAAGGGAGAGCGTCTCACACAAACCATTAATGGTACAGAAGTATTTTCTGCTTTAGTTGGAGAGTGGAGAAATGGTTCTAACTTACTGAAAATCTACAATATTGATGGAGATCTCAGAGAAGATTATCCAATCACAAGCAAAATATCACAACAGACTGTCAATATTGAGAAAACCTATGTAACAGTATTTGATTTAGACTTACAACCATATTCTGATAACACGGGTAGATTTATTTCTGATAGAGGCAGAATCGGAAATGCAAACCAAAGAATTACAGATTCTTTCTTCTATCAGGATTATTCTTATGTTGTCAAGTCTAGGACTTCTATTGAGTCCTGGAGAGATCTTGTAAAAGATACAACCCACCCCGCTGGATTTAAATTATTTGGTGAAGTTATCATTGATCCTAAAGTTGAGGCACCCAATGGCGTTGAAATGCCAACAGAGATGCCAAAGTCAGATCACTATTCGATCATTGAATTGTGGGATCCAGATAAAAACAAGATCACTGTAGAAAGTACAAAGAGAACTTTAACTCAAACAATTATTTCAACAGAAGATTATAGATCAATTAGATCGACAGGTTCAGTTGATGTAAATGAATTTGACTTACAGACTCTAAGGGCAAGAGAACTATCTCTAAAACAATTAGAAACTGATCCAAGTCCATTTGATGGCACATTCAATTCCTCTGGACAATTGGTTGGAACAAAAACATTTACACTTTATAATGGAGGTTCTCCATATACGCCATATAGTGCAGAGAATTTAATTGTAACTCTAGATGGCGTATTACAAGAACCAAATGTAGCATATACCCTTTCTGGAAATCAAATTACTTTTGCAACTCCACCACTAGGTTTTGCCGTTGTAGAAGGTCAAGAGATTCCTGCACAAAAGGTTTTAATTAGAAACATCGAATTTTTAGATAATGTATATAATGATAAGCATTTCAGAAAGATTAGAAATTTCTACCAAAGAGATGGTAGATGGATCGATGCTGCTAATCAAATTGATCTCAATACAAACTTTATTGTTGCCGAGACTATTGGATGGTTTGAAAATAAGTATTCCACACAATTAAGTGATGGAACTATTCCATGGACTGCTATTGAACAAAAGTTCACTGCAGATTTAAGAAACTTCTGTGATGCTATTCAACATGACATTAGATTTGGTGGTAATGTAAAGTCGAAAGAATATGCAGATTCATTTAGAACAAAGTATAGCAGACAAAATATTGAGTTTAATGATGCTGCTCAATATGTAGTCAGACTTGCAAAAATGGCAACCAGAAATTGGGATTGGGTTGCTGTGAATGTTTCATATACTGCTGGCAGTGATCTAATTACAGTGGATAGTACGGATAATATCGCTATCGGTGCTTATGTAAGTTCTGGTAGTGCTTTCCCATCTGATGCTAATATTAGAGTAATAGAAATTGTTTCTGACACTCAGGTGCGAGTTTCTGCTAACGCTTTAGTTTCTAGTAGTGTAGCACCCGCTGGATCTGCTTCTCCTGGGGTAACTTACTTAAATGGAGTTGCAGCTGCTGGATCTAATTCATTGCCAACAGCAACTGGTGCTGTAACTCCACCAAACACATACAGTCTGCCACCAGGAAGTTCTTTGTCAATCCCACCTATATTCAGTGGATTGAATCAAGCAACCTTCTCGTTTAGTGGTGTCAATAATGGAACATTCTATGATGCTTCCAATTTGATTCAGAAAAATAAAGATTACATTATTGATTATGCAATCAATTATGCAAAGGATAAGTATCCTGGGTTAACTTGGTCTACTAAAGAATCTAAGTGCAGACGCGATACTGGATACTTTATCGACGCAGCAATCTTCCATCTTCGTTTTGGTGGAAATAATAAGTTTGTTGAATATGCCGAGTTATACTTCAAAGGAAGCACACTCAATTATATTGTCGATGAATTTGAAGAAACTAAAGATGTTTTCAAATTAGTATTGACTGATTTATGTGTAAAGGCAATGAGGCAATCTTTGCCTGGAACTACCCCATATACAAATATTGGTCCTGTCACAGATACTGAGGTAATTATTGATTTAGTCTCTCCCGCATGTGCTGGAGTAGAATCTTCATTAAACACATACTGGGAGATTGTAGAAGAGATTTTAAATGTGGGTCCAAAGGTTATTGATCCATCTCCAGTAAATCCTTCTAGATCTGGATATTATTTGTCAAACTTCACTGTATATACAAACTACAATATTATTCCAGATCCAGAACTACTTTCTAGAGAATGTGAAGATGTAGTTTCTGCTTTGTCCGTATATGCTTCAATCATGGAAAATTCTATGGTTGACAATGTAACTACACCACTAACTCTTCCAGATTACATTGATGGCGAGACAAAAGATTTTGAATTATATTGGGACGATGATGGATCTCCAGTTGCTTTGACCGAAGCAGATGAGAATTTATTCGTTGCTTTAAACGGAGTTATCCAAAGAACCAAACATTCACCAAATGAACCAGCGTTTGATGCATATTATATTGATAAGACTGTAGTACCAAACTTAATCAAGTTTAGTTCTCCTCCTATTTGGGATCAAGATTTGTCTGCCAGAACAATTGGAGAACCAACTCAGGTAGAAAAATTCTTTGCTGTCAATGTTGGAAACCAAAAGAGATATACTATCGACGATGCTAATATTGATGGAGAGACTACAGGACCACATCAAATTGTTAGCGTTGCAGAAGATACTATTCTCAATATTGATGATGAAAGATTCTTAATCGTCATTTTAAATGGTGTAATTCAAAAGCGTGTAACTGCGTATGAAATTGTTGGGTCTACTATTACATTTTCATATCCAATTAGATCTGAAGATGTAGTTGATATTAGACTATTTTATGGTAGAGATATTGAACCAACAGTAACAATCCACAACTTTGATATTAATGGATATCTTTATGACAAAACCGTATCTATGACAGGTGCTTTTGTAGCATCTGACTTCAATAGTTTTGCTGTTACCAACGATTACGCTTTAACAACTTATGAAATCATATACCTATATCAAGAGGATGGATCTGACATTTATCCTATCGGAAAGGTATATGATTGGAAAGTAATTAGTCAGGATCAACTTGAACTAAAAATTTATACAAATAACATAGATTTTGATCCTAATAGAGCAACATACGCAAAGACTTTAGGTGCATCTACATCTTCGACACATTTCTTCGGAAGTCCATTAATAACAATTTCCAGTACAGAAACTCAATTAGTCAAAACTGATAGATCATATTTCAAGAATGATGTGAAGAAATCCAATGATCTTTTGCAGAGAAAAGGATTCTTTAGATTATCACCTGGAGATAAGATTAAAGTAGATGGAGAGTCTTCTTATAGAACTATTAGATCTACTCCAGACAAAGTATCATCAAAAGACTTTAGAGTTAATCACGATGGTGCTAATTCGATCTATGGTTCTTTTGGAATAACCAGATATAACGGAAAGACTTTTGGTGAAGGTCTGAGCATAAAAGCAGAGATTGAAAACGGTTCTGTAAGTAAGTTAATTTGGAATGAAAGACAGGTACGAGAGGAAGTACAAAATATTTCTACTCATACTATTACTGATGCAACATATGACCCAGCAGCTGGTATTTTTGTTGGAACTATTCCAAATCATGGATTCTCAGAGGGTCAATTTGTTAAGTTTGCAAATAATTCTGTTGTCTTTACATGTGCATTAGATGCAAATACTACCCAGCACAGTTATCCAAGACAGGGAATTGATCCTCTTGCAGGGAAGTGGATTGTTATTGATTCTGTTACTACAAACACATTTACAGTAAATGTTGGTATTTCTAGTGATACTAGTGCCCATACATTTGTAACTTCTACTCCAGGTGGACTTTCTAGAGGAACAAACATTCTTTATAGGTTCTACCGACCAACAGCGTATAATTATGAGATTCCACCAAACATAGAGTTTATTCCAAAAAATTCTAACGGTGGTGGTGCTAGAGCAAGGGTTGTTACTTCTAAAGGTGATGTAATTGGTGTAGAACTAGTATCGGGAGGATCTGGATATACAGAGGCTCCAAATGTTGTTGTAACTCGCAAATACAATGTAGTCAAGCAAGACGACATTAAGGTTTCTCTTATTAAATTAAATGTTCAATCAGTTGTAAGTCAATCTCTTACTATTAGTTCGTTTGTATCTGCTATTGAACTTCCACCACCAAATCAGGCATTTATTTCTACTATTATTCTAAGATCTCCATCGTCTTCTTCGGATACAATAGAAACTGAAATTAATCCAGATCCAATTGAAGAAGGTGCTGCTTTCATGCCCGAGGGTTCAACCCAACCAGGGGCAGGAAATATTGTATACATTACACCTGATCCTGTTGAGATTAATGGAGAAGGCGGCGTACTAAGGTTGCAATCAGCAGACAGAGAGGTTTCGAGAATTGTTTCTGTCAGGGCAGAAGATATTGTCACATTTACTGCTCTCACTGCCAATAGGGTGGCAACATCTATCGTTCAAGTAGAAGTTGATAATTCTCGCATTACATCTGCAGGATCATTCACCGCACCAGGAGGATATTTACAAGCACCTCTCAATATTGGAGATACAATTGTTTATATCGGAAATACTGGCAGATTCTCAAGTCATGGTAAGTTACTTGTTGGTACTGAGGTAGTCTACTATCCAAGAAAAGGTGAAGATAGATTTGTAAACATTACACGAGCACAAGATAATACTGTTGAACAAAATTGGGCACCAGGAACATTCATTCGTCAGGTAGAAGATTATGTAAGTGTTGCATTTGGTGGTGTATCTTCGTTCGTAAGTGAAACCAGTGTTAAGAGTGGAGTTGCCGATGGTAGATCAGAAAGACTGACTCAATCTCAGTCTCAAACAATTGTAGCGTCTTCTTCTACAGTAACACTACAGAAGACTCAGATTGTACAAGCAGAAGTTGATGTTATTTCGATATCGAGTGTAACATTTGATAGAAGAAGACAAACAACATCTCAAGGTGATGTAGCAAATACTATCCAAACTGTAACAATAGCAGCAACTGCCGAAATTCAAATTGAAACTGAATCCACCGTACTTGGAAATTCATTAAGAGAAATCGTATTCTTTGCTCCTCCAGGTGGTGTTGTAGATTATTTCCAAGAAACAATTTACTTTACAAATCCTGTTTCAACTAGAAATTCTGGAGATATTACTCTTGTTTCCAGAGAAGTTGTACAGAGAGATGGAACTTCCATTGAAATCAGAAACATTCTAGAGTCTGAAGAAGTTGATTATGTTGGCAACTACACAGTTGGAAACTTGGGCGCAAATATTAAGAGTTGGAATTATGTTTCTAAGGACGAAGGATTGATTCCTTCCAGTGGTATTTCTATTGCAGAATTTGAAAGAATATTTGCAAGTGTCACCATCAATGACTTTGAATTTAGAGGAAACTCCAATTTCACTCTTGCTGGCGATAAGTTCAATCTCGGTATTCCATCATTCAATAATCCAGTTGCAGTTACCACTACAACTGGTGCTACTATCCCAACAACAATCTCTGTTAATAGTACAACTCACTTCCCATCAAGTGGATATTTGTTTACTAGTGCGGGAGCTTTGATTCAATATACTGGAAAAACTTCTACTACATTTACTGGTTGTACATTCGTCAGAGGAACAAACACCATTACCAATGGTGATGAATTGGTATTCTATGTAATCTCCTAAATAACTGCATAAATATAAATAACTCAGGCACAAACCTAAACGTCGGAACAAGAAACCCATGGCTGCTATCATCTCTGATAAATTTAGAATTTTTAATGCGAAACAATTCCTTGAATCGCTTAGTGAAGGCGCATCTGATGCTAGCGCCGACCGTACCAGACTTTACTTCTTCGTAGGTCGCCCACAAGCGTGGCAGGTATATGTAGAGACTTTCTCCACTGCTGGTGGAACTCTGACACCTGGCAACGAACTCTATGCTGGTACTAATTACGGATCTGCAACTTGGAGAGCTACCATTCAGGAAGTATACTCCAACTCAGTTCTCCTAACCAATGTTTTTGGAAGCAGCGGAGTTGCTTCTGCTCCTGCACTTGGAACAACTCTAAAAGAGTATAATGGTGCTGCTGATACTGGAGTTACTGCAAAATCTGGTGTATATCGTTACGCTACAGAAGATGCACCACCACTTCCACTAGACAACCAAACCGAAAAATATGGCGTCTATGATGACATTATTGCTGCTAAGAGAGTAACATCTGCGAATGCTCGCGCTGTTGTTCGCCGCTATAACTGGGATCTAGTTGCTAATCCCAAGTTTGACATGTGGAAACCAGACTATTCTGCTACTCCTGGTGGCGGTGGTCAAGTCGGTAAGCAAACCGCTCTAGGTTTTGATAGTATTTCTGAGGCTAAGTTCTATGTAATGAACTCTTCATACGAAGTCTTCAAGTGCCTTTACAATGGAGAGAATCCAGCAAATCCAACTGGACAAAACGCAACTGTAGAACCAGGAACAGCAGCTGCTGGATATGATGTTGGAACGGGAATCTTTACAGAACCATCTGGTGCTGGTTATATTTGGAAGTATATGTTCACACTTCCTACAGATGATGTTCTGAAGTTCTTGTCTTCAGACTTCATGCCAATCACTCTTCCTGGTGAAACAACCAGAGCAGCAACAGCAGGTATCGCAGTTGCTGGTGCTGTTGATGTTGCTCTAATCGAAGATGCTGGCACAAACTTACCTGCATCACAAACCCTATTCACTTCCATCAAGGGAGATGGAACTGGTGGTGTTCTTGAATTTACAACTACTGCTGGAGGAGCTATTAGTTCTGTATCAGTTGCTGTTCGTGGATCTGGATACACTTACGCGAATGTTCTCCTTGGAAATGGAAACCTTTACAGCGATCAAGGTTTGACTACCCCAGTAACAACCCCAGCTGGACATACTGGTTCAATTGAAGTTGTTCTTCCACCTAAGGGCGGTCATGGTTTTGATGCTGATCTAGAACTCAACGCGAAGCGTGTTATGACGAACATTCGTCTAACCTACGCTGAAGGTTCTGGAGACTTCCCTGTAGATAACGACTTCCGTAGAATTGGTCTTATTACAGATCCATATGACTATGGAACTACTACGGAATCAACTGCTGCAACTCTCAATGGTCTTTTCTCATTGAAGATTACTGGCACAACTGCTGACTACATTGCAGATGAGCAGATTACCCAAGTTCGTGCTGATGGTAATATCGCAAAAGGAACTGTTGTTTCTTGGACCTTAGATAACGGTTCAAGCACAGACGGTATCCTCAAGTATTATCAGTCACCAGATCAACACCTACATAACGGTCAAGTTTATCTGTTTGAAGCAAATGGAACTCCTGACATTGATGGAGCAACTTCTGCTGCAGATGGCAATGTTGATACTACCTTCAACGGTTCTCTAGAAGGTGCTACTCTAGGCAATGGTCTTGGCACCCCTGAGATCGCTAATAATTCTGGCGATATCATCTACATCGAGAACCGTCGTCTCATCACTCGTGCCCCTGACCAAATTGAAGATATCAAACTTGTAATCGAGTTCTGATTTATATTTTACTCCGCTAAATACTAACGACTAGATGTTTGTATTTGGCGGAGTACGATGCCACAGAAGACTAACCTTAATGTTTCTCCTTATTATGAGGACTTTGATGCGAATAAGAATTTCTACAAAATTCTATTCCGTCCTGGTTACTCGATTCAAGGAAGAGAATTAACCCAAGTTCAGTCCATCCTTCAAAACCAGATTGAGAGTTTCGGCAAGAATGCTTTCAAACAGGGCGAGTTGGTTGTTCCTGGAGAAGTTGGTCTTAATAATAGATTAGACTATGTAAAACTGTCTTCCGTTTCCGAAGTTGCGGTAAATGAAGATGGTGTAATAGTATTCAGAAAATATGATATCAGTCAAATCGTCGGAAGACAACTGAGAGGTCTTACTTCTGGCGTAACTGCAAATCTCGTAGCGATTAAAGAATCTACAGAGACTAACGCAGATACATTGTTTGTAAACTATCTTTCTAGTGGTAATGCTGGAAATGAAAATACTTTCAGACAAGGTGAAACTCTAGAAGTTGTGAATGGAGTTAATACTCCTTTGTTAGTAGTTGGAACTGATGGAAGTGTTCTACCAACTACTGTTACTGTAATTAATCCAGATACAAAAGCAGAAACGGTTCTTTCAAGTCCCGCGATGGGATTTGCTTCTGCTGTAAAGGTTGAAGAAGGTGTCTATTTTGTTAATGGATATTTTGTAAGAAATGATGAGGAGTTATTTGTTATTGATCCATATTACAATGCCCCATCAGCAAAAATTGGATTTAGAATTCAAGAAACGATTGTAACTCCAGAAGAAGATGTAACATTATATGATAATGCTATTGGTTCTTCAAATTACTCTGCTCCTGGAGCACACAGACTAAGCATTTCTCTAAATCTGGAAAAGTATGATTTAGATGCTACAACAGATAAAAACTTTATCAAGATTCTTACTGTAAAGAGTGGTGTAATCCAAAAGCAAATTAAAGCAACCGATTATACTGTTTTAGAAAATACTCTTGCAAGAAGAACATACGACGAGTCTGGAGACTATGTTGTTGATCGTTTTGATACTGATGTAAGAGAATACTATCAGAAAGATGGAAACAACGGAATTTATGCTGCTGATAGCGACAATCTAGTAAATGGATTTAGCATTCAGGATGCATCACAAAAGATGGTTGTTAGTGTTGGTCCTGGTAAGGCATATATTAGAGGATATGAAATTGTTAATAAAGAAACCAAGGAAATTGTAATTAACAAAGCTAGGGAAACTGTAAACGCAGAGAACATTACTCTAAAAACCTCAGGTCTTCCAACATATCCAGTTACTAATGTTTATGGTTCTGTTCCTTTTAATGCTGACGGATCAGATCTAACTGCATATCCAGATCTAGAATTGTACAGGACTTATAATGACGGTACGATTGGACAAAATATTTCATTCCTTGGATCTTCAACACAAGATCCATCTAGAACTGGAGTAGAAACAAAATCTACGGTCAATAGAAGAGGAACTTTATATACGGACACACAGGCAATCAAAACGATTACTGTTGATATTACAAAAACTGGTTTAATCGACAAAATTAATACAACAAATGACTTAAGTTTTGATGATTGCTGTGACAGCAATGGAAATGTTCATGTTGTATATACTTATGATGGTGGATCTCCAGCAACATTTAAGACATTTAAACTCATTGGATTTTCAGTAAAATATAGACCAGATATTCTCGCTGCTAAGAGATATGCAGAATTGACTCTTCTTGGAAATAAAGACGAGTTGATTGGTCTCCTTAAAGAGTATGATGAAGTTGATGGAGCATTAACTAGAAAAATTTACTTAGATACAGATACTTCAAATCCATCATTGGATCCAGACCAAGTTCTTGGTTATGTTGTAGATTACAGCGAGCATGTAACTCCACTGATCGGCGTAGCAAAACCAGCAAACTATACATTTAGAGAAACGGGATTTGGTTTTAATCCAGACACAGATGTTGTTGTTTCTAAAGGCAAATTATCTGGTGGTCAGTCTGCATATAATGCTATTTTTGGATTGGGTTACTTCGGTCCTACATTCTACACTAAGATCGTTCTGGATGCCCCTGTAGCTACGGGAGAGTTCACTAAGGGTAAATATATCTTTGGTGTCACTAGTGGTGCTTACGGGGTCATTGAGGGCGCTCAAGGATCGGCATTCTCTACTGCTAATGAGTTGATGGTAACAACTCTTTCTGGTAAGTTTCTTCCTGGCGAAGTAATTAGAGAAGAAGAGGATGCTTTAGGAGGAACAAATTCTGCGAGAATTGCTACAAATAACACAATCTCGCATTTTATTGTTAAGTATAGAAGCAGTGGTGGTTATCAAGCAGGATCTGGTCTCACGATTAACGGTGTGGTATATGACACCTCTAAAGTAGAAGTCAAAACAAATATTGACGGTAAAGTATATGCTGTTGATATTTTAAACAGAGATTTGTTCAAGCAAACATATTCTCAACCACCAACAGTTTTAGTTGATGTTGGTTCTTCATCTGTAACAACATCCGCAAAGATTGAAGCAGTTTTATTCAGAAATACTGTTACCACCTATACACCAGAAGATGTTAAATCTTTTGGTTGCTCTTTTGGTTCAGGTGGAAGTAATAAGTTTACTGCCGACCTTGAAACTTCCAAAGCACCATATGCAAAATTAACTCCAATTACAGATTTTACATTTACTGGAACTGCTGGATATAAGTTCCTTTCATGTAATGGTTTTAATGGCGATACGACTACTTTCTTGAAATCAGGTGATTATATTCAGTTTACTGGAGATGATGGATTTACAGAAAAAGCAATGGTTTTGTATGCGACAAAACCAGAGGGAACTTTAAAGTCAAGAATTTATCTCGATACTGTACTACCATCAGATGTATCTAATAGTTCTGTTGTTAAGGTTGGTTCTGTAATCGAAAACGCCAATAAAGGATCATTGTTGTATCCAACTGGCGGAAGTCAGGTATCCTCAATTTCACAGGGAACTAATGATTCTAAAATTACTTTCTACTACAGAAAAGATTTTATTACAGAGGCATCTGGAAGTGGTGGAAATATAACATTCACCGCACAATTACCATTTGGTACACAAAGATTTTCTGCGTTTAGTCCAGAAAACTTTGTAATGACTGTACTAGATCCTGGTAGTTCTACAAATGTTTCTAGAGGAGATGTAATTTATCTAACAGATACAGATATCATTACATCAAACACAACAGATGTTACTAGTGGTCTTAATGCTGGAAGTGTTCAGGTTTCTCTTCCTGCAGAATTTTTCGGTACATCATCAGAACCATTCCCCAAACTCAAACTCAGTGCGACTCTAGAGTTGAGCAAGGCAAGACCCAGAATCAAGACTTCGGTAAAAAATAAGAGAGTTTTGATTAAGTCTGTTGGTGATAGAATTGTTCCTATTAGAGGTGAAGACTTCGATAGCGAAGATACTTCGGTAGAAACATACTCTGATGTCTACAAATTAAAGTATATCTACGAAGGAACCTCAGCAGCTGCTCCTGTAATTGACAGCGCAGGAAATCTTGTTACTGGCATTGATGTAACCGAAAGATATACTTTTGATAGTGGTCAAAGAGATACATTCTATGATGTTTCCAGAATTGTCCTAAAACCAGGATTTGAAGCTCCTGTTGGGCAATTGGTTGTGGCATTTGATTACTTTGAACATTCTCAAGGAGATTTTTGCACTGTTGATAGTTATCTACATGAAGCAGGTGTAACTCTTGATGAAATTCCAACATTCAACTCTGCTGTATATGGAATTGTATCACTCAAGAATGTATTCGACTTCAGACCTAAGGTAGATTCTACTTCTACAATTACTGGTTTCCAAGATCAATCTTCTAGAGAGATTATTATCAGAAACTTCATCGGAAATGGTGGTGTTGCATCAGTTATTCCAGCACCTGATGATAATATTGAGTTTACATTTAAGTTTACTCAAACAGAATTCTTGAATAGAATTGATGGAATTTATCTGAATAAAAAAGGTGAGTTTGTTCTTAAGGAAGGAAATTCTTCACAGAATCCAACTAAACCAGAACTAATTGATGATGCCATTCCACTCTATTACTATTATATTCCTGCGTTTACTACGAGCAGTAAGGATGTAAGAATTACTCCTGTTGATAATCGTAGATATACGATGAAGGACATCGGTAAACTAGAAAAGAGAATCGAGCGTCTTGAGTATTACACTACACTCAGTATCTTAGAGCAACAAGCTCTTAATATGCAGATTAAGGATACTATTGGTTTAGATAGATTCAAAACAGGTTTTGTTGTAGATAATTTTGAATCTCACAAAATTGGTGAAGTATCCTCCGAGGACTATAGATGTTCTATTGATACTCAACAATCTGTAATGAGAGCACCGAATAAGGAAGACTCACTAAGATTGAAAGAAATTAATACAACGAATGATCAAAGATTTGTCGATGGTTATGTGAGAACTGGAGATATAGTAACTTTACCATATACTGAAATTCAAGTAATTGGTAATGACTTTGCTACTAAGACGATTAATCCAAATCCATTTGTAACTCTTCAGTATGTTGGCGATGGAGCACTTTCTCCAGAAATCGATTCTTGGTATGATCAAACTGTAGAACCACTAATTATTGATAATAATACTGGTCTATATTCAATCTTTATTGCAAAAGATGATGTAACAGAAACTTTCTCAAGTATCTTTAATTCGTTTGTGATTAACTGGGTTGGAACTACTGGTACTTTTGGAACAATCACTTCCCTAGGAACCACCAATACAGATCAATCAATTGCCAAAGTTGCAAGAGCATCTACATCTAGCAGCTCCAATGTAAGTCCAGATAACAATGAAATTGGAAAGGGCATTACAAGCAATTCCGATGATAAGAGTTCTGTTGCAACTTCACTGAAGTTCTATGCAAGATCAGTCCCCGTCAAATTCACAGTCAGACGTCTAAAACCATTTACTAGAGTATATCCATTCCTTGATGGTATTGATATTTCTAGATGGGTAAATCCAGATTCGAGATTCAGTGGTATTGCTGGCAATTCCTTAATCGGATTTAATTCACCTATTACCACAGATGAAAATGGCAATGCCAGTGGTTTAATCTTGATTCCTGCAGGATATCCTCCAATAGAAAATACTACTTGGACAGGAGATGTAAAAACTGTATCATATGATTTCACCCAAACTGTAGTAAGAGTTTCAACAGGAACCAAAACTATTAGATTTACATCCAGTGCCGCCAACGCTGCTAAGGATACTGTAGATACATATACAGATCTCAAGTTTTATGCTACTGGAAAACTACCCCAGAATCCAGCAACTATTACATCAACATCTCCTGCCTTCTTCAAAGCAAATGAAGGTATTCAGAGGATTGATAGCGTTACTGATGTGGAGATCAAACCAAATCCACTTGCACAAACATTTACCATTGACTCTTTCGAGGGTGGTTTGTTTATCACGAGTCTGGAATTGTTCTTCAACACAAAGAGCAGTGATATTCCCATTAGGGCATATATTACAAACACAGAGGCAGAAAAACCAGCGAAGCATATTCTTCCAGGAGCAGAAGCAACAGTTTCTCCAAATACAAAGATTCGTGTCTATACAAACGGAACAACAACCATAAAGATTGGTGAAGCAATTACTGGTGCTGTTTCTGCTTGTAGTGGTCCTCTATTAAAAGTTTTAGATACGACCAACATTGAAGTTTCTGCTTCTGCAGATGGAAATGTGATTCTTTCAAATAATCAGGTATATACTTTAGTCCTGTCAAATCACAATGGTAGAGAGTTTATTCAAAATGAAAATCTAATTATTACTTCTGTAACTGAGTACAACAATGCGAATAATACAAAACTTGCACTCACCATTGCAAAAGACTCTGGAACAGTTTCAGATCTTGTTATTTCTAATACTGGAACTGGATACGAGTCCGCTTTCTTAACATTCGAAAGTCCACAACTTCCAGGAGGAAGTCAAGCAAGTGGTGCAGTTAAAATTTCTAATGGTAAAATTTATAACGCATCCGTTGCTCTAGGTGGATCTGGATACACAGCACCTCCCGCAATTGTTGTGAGAGGAGTCGGTTCTTCTGCATCTGGAGCAGTTATTACGGCGACAATTAATATCGACACACCAGCAGTTAGAATGGGAGTTGCTGTCGATACAGGAGAAGTAACAAATTCAACAACACCTACTAAATTTAAATTCAAGAATCCAGTATATCTTCAGAATGGAGTGACCTATGCACTCGTCATTGAGACTGATTCGATTGAATATAAGTTATGGGCATCGAGATTGGGAGAAACTGAAATTGTCACAAGTTCGCCAGTAACAACTCAACCACTATTGGGTTCTGTGTATAAGGCACAAAATACTAACGCTTGGACAGAAGATCTATTTGAAGATCTCAAGTTTAGATTGCATCGTGCAGAATTTGATATCACCAAAAATGCAAGTCTAAGAATTTCGAATGAAAACTTGGGCATGGAAAGATTGTCTCTGAATCCATTTGAGACAAGCGGAGTTTCCGATCAAAATGCAACATCAGAACTGTTCAAATTAAATAATAGAATTGTAAAAGTTTATCATAAGAACCATGGATTCGAAGATCGTGGAAAGTCTTATGTATTCTTTAGTGGTGCTGATGGAGTTGGTGGTGTATCAAATACACAACTCAATACCACCCTATTCGAAGTTCAGAATTCTGGTATTGATACATACAATATTATTAATGAAACAACCGCAGCATCCAGCATAAAGGGCGGTGGAAGTTTAGTTCTTGCTTCTTTCAATAGAAAGTATGAAAGATTATTCCCACAGGTTAATTATTTGTCATTCAGTGGAACTTCAATTGAGTCCACTGTAAAGACTACAAATATTGTTCCCGTGGATTCTAACACGAATAACTATACATCATATTCTCAAACTTCTTATGAAAAGACTTTCTTAAATGAAATTCAATATTTTACAAATCAAAAAGTAATTGCTTCTAGGATTAATCAGGTATTGAATAACATCAACAGATCTTTAGAATATAAGATTGATTTTAGATCTGATGTATCATACCTATCCCCAGCTATTGATTTGTCATCTGCTTCTGTAATTACATCTACTAATAGAATTGAAAAAGCAACTGGTAGTGAAACGAGATATGGAAGAAGAGATCAGGTATTAAAACTAAAAGAAGTTTATAGTTTTGGTACAGGTGCTCTAACTGGTGGCGACATTGAAATTGGAGATTCTATTGAAGGATCCAATTCCAAAGCAAAAGGTATTGTCGTTGATAGAAAAGAAGTAAGTGGAACACCAGTTGTTATTGTCAGAATCTCTACTGTTAATTCTTTTGTTAAAGGAGATACGCTATCGATTTCTGGTGAAACTATCACACCTTCGATTATTACAGATCCAGTGAAGATTTCGTTTGGTGGAACTGAAGGTCCTGCCATTATTGCAAATGGTGCGACAGTTGTTGCTAGAGATGTCTCGTTGCAAAATTCATTTGATGCCAAGATCGAAGGTAGAGTTACATTCTTTGATATTAAGAATCAAATAATTACTGTGAAAAACGACAAGAAACCTTATGGAAGCACCACATTCACACAATCTATCAGCGAAGCTTCTATAGCAGAACCAGAGGTTGCAAGAAGTATTACTTCACAAAACCCTGGAGTTGAAGATATCTTCCGCGTAGGAGATATTATTAAGTATACTGGTCAAGATGAAGATGAAAAAGCATATTGGGAAGTTAAGGAATTAAGTTATACGGATGGTATTGATTATTCTCCAGAAAATAACTTCCTGAATAGTTCGAGCGTTGCTAAGTATGTGACCAAGGAGATTTCTATTGGAAATCCTGGAACTTCCATTAATGTCAAGTTAACAGCAAACATTAAAGACATTTCCGATATTCAAGTTCTCTTTAGATATAAAGAGTCTTCAAGTCAGGAGTCATTTGATGTTATCGAATATCAATACTTCAATGGGACTGGTCTTCCAGATGTTCCTACTGTTGCAACTGCAGATAATACCATTTCCAGTGTTGTTGAGAAGCAAGAGTCATATCAAGAATTAGAATATAGTGTCTCGGATTTACCAGAATTTTCTTCCTTCGGAATTAAGATTGTAATGAAATCTGATAATCCTGCATATGTTCCCAAAATTCAAGATATGAGAGCAGTAGCATCTTATTAATTTCCGCATATGGGTTATATTAAAGTAGCGGGGCACGACAATCTCGTAAGGGATGAAAACACAGGTGCCATCATCATTCAGGACAATTCTGCCATAGAAGGCAGAAGGAAATCTAAGCAGTTGAGTTCCGCGTTGGATGACATAAATACATTGAAGAATGAAGTCTCTGAGATCAAATCCCTACTGCGAGAGTTAATAAAAAATGCCAGCAATTAATGTAGCACGCACAGATACCTTTGAGCAGCAAAGGGTCAAAATTAACCAGATTGGAACGGCGTTATTTAACGTTACTTCTGGCGGTAGCGATCTTGCTACTGGTAATTTAAAAATTGGTGATGGATCACTGTCTGTTCCATCATTGGCATTCGACAACGACCAATCTCTCGGTTTTTATAGAGCAGATACTGGTGTTATTGGATATGTTTCCGCTGGGAAACTTTTATATCAAACATCAGAAACTGGATTTTTAAGTTATAGAAATTTTACATTTAGAAAAACCGAAATCAATGATTCTGGTATTGGTGTAACAAATGTTGGATCTAATTATGATCCAGGAACATATACAAATATTCCCGTTATTGGTGGAACTGGTTCTAATGCAACGATTGATATTGTCGTTGGGGATTTTACAGGAACAGAATCTTCTGGAGCAAACTATACACCAGGATCATTTTTCAGCATACCAGTTGTTGGTGGAAATACGGCAACGAGAAGTTTAGCAGATTTTGAAGTTGAACCTATTGTTGTAGATATCACCAATGCTGGCAGTGGATATACTGATGGTGTTTATACTGGAGTATCATTATTAAACGGATCTGGAACTGGTGCCGTTGCTGATGTCACCATTTCTGGAGGAGTAGCTTACGCTGGAAATATTACTGGCGGATCTGGATATACAGATGGAAATTATACACAATCTTTAAGAAACGAAGCGAAACAAACATATGTTGTTACAGTAACTGGTTCTCCAGGATCATATGCATTTGTTTTAGATGGCAACACCCAACCAACTTTAAACTGGGAAGCAGCCAGCACTTATAGATTTGATGTATCGGATTCATCCAATACTGGACATGTAATTTTCCTACAAGGACCTGGACAAGTATCAACACCACCAAATGGATTGACCTTAACTGCGTTTGGAACTCCTGGTCAACAAGGAGCATATGTTGATGTAGTTGTAGAAAATGGTTATTCCTTATCAGGAGCTTCATACAACTGTGTTAATCATTCCGCCAATCAGATGGGTGGAGATATCAATTTTACAACAGGAACTCCTGGTGTATATGGAAGTGGTGCAGTAGCAGATTTAACCGTTAGTGGCGGTGCTTTAACAACCGTAACTTTTGTAACTACAGGAACAGATTACAAAGTTGGGGATATTTTAGAAGTGCCACCATTTACAATTGGTGCTGGCACTGGAGCAGAATTTGAAATTACTGCTGTTAACCCAGCAGGTATTGTAACAGCTGTTACTATTACAAATTCTGGTCAAGATTATTTAATAAATGATATACTTTCAATAAATTCCGCAGATGTTGGAGGCACTGGAAGTAACGCACAATTAACTATAACTTCCGAACCAGGAATTGTTAAGAATTTTTCATTCGTTTCATCTGCTACCGATTATCTCGCTGGTGATGTAATTACTTTCCCAGTAGAACAAACTGGAGTTTCCGCGACTCTCGTTGGTGAGGATCTTGGTAATACAGTACCAGAATTGACTTTCACTGTTGCAGATGTATCAAATATCGTTGCTGGATCTACTGTAGTAGTAACTGGAGGAACAGGAGTTCTTGGCGCAGGAACAACTTTAGTTCAAGGTATTGATTATGATGCCAATACAGTAACAATCGACAATAATCCAGCAACATCTGGTCCAGTTACACTAACTTTCTCACCTCCATATGGAAATGCAACCACTCCTTTTACATACACAATTTCTGCTGTAGGTCCTGTAGATTCTGTTACTGTAAGTAACGGTGGTGTTGGTTATTTTGATGGAGACTCTTTATCAGTTGTTGCGACTGACTTGGTTCAACCAATAACTTACTTTGTTGTTGCTCTAAATCTTCAGGAATTAACACTTGGTCCCACAGCAGTACCAGCAGGAACTTTCTCAGCAAATCAATCGATCACATTAAGAGACGGAACTCCCACAGCAACATCTCTATCATCTTCCACATCATTAACACCAAATTCTGTTGGTCCACTAGCAACCACACTGACTACAACAACAAATCAAATTGTTTTATCTAGCACCAGTGGAATTTCTGCTGGATATATTGTAACTTCCACTGGAACTGGTGTAATTGGACCAAATGTTGTCGTAGCGAGTGTTGATAGTGGAACACAAGTAACTTTATCAGCGAATCCAATTGCATCTGGTGCAGCGGATCTTACATTTACTGAAGATATTTCAGCAACATACACTTCTGTTCAAACAACTACTAATAGCGCAAATGGTTCTGGAGAAACATTAACTATTCAACGAGGATCTGATGGATCTGTAAGTAGTGTTGTTTCTGATCAGGTTGGATATTTTTACAGTGTTGGAGATACTATAACTGTATCTGGAGCACTAGTTGGCGGTGCAACTCCAGCTGATGACATTACAGTTGTTGTAGATGCAGTAACTGATTTAACTCCATCGGTAGTTAGAGAGGTTAATGAATCTGGTGGATTTACAACATCAATCTTAGTTGATGAGCAAGGATACTTTGATGGTTCTATTTTTGTTGTTGAAGGAACCAATTCTCCAGCATATACAGCAGTAACTGCTTCTTCTACCAGATATGGTTATACAATTAATACTGGAAGTGGTGCGGTCTATACTCCAGACATAACATTGTATGAAGGAAACACATATACATTTGATGTTTCTGATGCTTCTATGTCAGGACAAGACTTTAGTCTATCAGAGTTTCCTGGAGGTATTTGGGGCAATGGATACATAGAAAATATCGCATCTACTGTTACCGCCTCATCAACTACTATTGGTGTTTCCGATAGTACAGGAATTATTCCTGGAATGCTTGTTAATTTTGTAAGTGGAACTGGACAACTGCAATCAGAAACAAAAGTTGTTTCTATTCAAGATATAAACAATGTAATTGTTGATAAAGCACCAATAACAACTGGAACTCCAATTTTAGAGTTTAGGGGATATGCGTATGAAGAAGGCGTTACCGAAGACGCGAGTACGCTTACAATTAAAGTTTTAAACACAACCCCAACATTATACTATTACTCAAATAATTCAGATCCATCATATGCTAATGCTGGCGGATCTCCTGGATCCGAAGCAACAATAACGAATGATCCAAATAACCCAAAGGTATTTGGATCTGGATTTACACTAGATGTAATTACAGTTGGTTCTATTGATATTATTAAAAATGACATTGCAAGTGGTCAACTTGATGCATCAACAGTTGTCGCTACAACAGGTCTATTTGACAACATAACAGCATCTCAAAATGTAAACAGCAGTGCTGTTAATACTACTACTCTGGCAGCAACTATTTTCAACACTGGTTCTGGATTATCAGTTTCTGGTGGAACGATTTCAATTTCAGGTCCCAATGTTAATATTGGAAGTGGTATAACCGTAGAAAATTTAACTGGAAATATTACATCATCTGGCGTTATCAAGAGCACTCAGGAATTCAATTCCAATAATAAATTAACTATTACCGAGAGTACCATTTCAACTCTTGGTGCTAATGACATCATTTTACAACCAGCTGCTAATAGAATTGCGAAAACAACTGGTACTACAGCATTTGTAATTCCTTCTGGTGATACAAGTCAGAGACCATCTCTCCCGATCGCACAAGACGGCGCTATTAGATTTAATACTCAAACAAACCAATATGAAGGTTACAGTTCATCTTCAGCGTCTTGGTCTTCTTTGGGTGGGGTTCGTGACTTAGATGGCAATACTTACATCTCAGCAGAAGCAACAGTCGGTGCTAATGATAACACACTATATTTTTATAATGATAACCAAAATACTCTTAGAGTTACAACAACATACTTAGATTTCTATAGCACTAAAAAAATCAGATCAAGCAACATTTCAGCACCTAGCAACAGTCTTTGGACTGCCAATAAGGTTGTTGCTCTAGGCGATTTTATTAGATATAAGAGAAATATTTATGAGGTAACTGCTGTACCATTAGCACCAACAACTCCAACATTAGGTGGCACTGGAGCACAACCAACACATACCACGGGCACTGCTTCAAATGGTAATGTAGAACTTACTTTCTCAGTGACTGCAGTTTCTGATTTGACATTTGAAGAGTGTTCTGAAGTTAGAATTGGACCAACTGATATTACCCCACTGGTAATTAACCAGAAGTTGAGATTTTCTCAAAACATTATATCAACAGATACAGATGATCTTATTTTACAACCAAACTCTGGTCAAAATGCTGTAGTTCAAGCAGCTACTGCTTTGGTCATCCCAGTTGGTGATATAAACCAAAGAGCTCCAATTGCCAGTGCTATTACTGGATCTATTAGATTTAATACCACAGATACTCAGTTTGAAGGATTCGATGGTTCTCAATGGGGATCTCTTGGAGGAGTCAAAGATGCAGATCAGGATACTCTGATCAAAGCAGAAACTGCTCCTGGTTCGGATGAAGATACTCTGTATTTTGTAAATGCAAATGTAGAGACTGTAAAACTCACAGTAAATGGATTAGAGTTTTCTGGTATTGATACAATCAATGTCACAAGTGCAGTTCCTGGGGCACAAGTTTTAGCAATTAATGCAGATACAATCACTCTGGACAATAATGCAACAACGATTGACAACACCGATTCTACAAGATCATTCCTCTTCGCATCAAAACAATATCTAGATCTTGGTGTTTCTTCTGGAATTTATAATGACCCTGTTTTGAGACTAGACGATCAGGGAGATGTTTTCCTAAATACTGGTTTTGGAACTGGTGTTTATAACGGGGTCAAGATTTTTGACAGTGATCTTAAAGAGTTTGAATTAGCAGACTATAAGATTGCAACTGGTGATCTAACCTTTATCAAAGGAACTATCGATCAGGGATCCATAGTTCTTTACGATCCAATTACTGCTATTGGTTGTAAAGTGACTGTAGCGGCATTAAATACTACAACAGGTGACAAAGAGTTGGTTGAGTATACCGTTATTGATAACGGTACAGATATTTCATTCACAGACTTTGGTAATGTAAAGACTGGCGCTGATCTGTTTAATACAGTATTTGATTTTAATGCTAGCAACAATGTGAGGGCAACGCTCAGCACAGCATCTGGATTAGCAAGTGGAAATAATATTATTATCAGTATCACCGTAAACGTCTATAAGAGATAAAAATGACATCACTCAAACAAAATTTTGACTCTGTTGGGGGATTTTCTGTAGCAGATAAGACTATTGTAAATGAATTATTTGACATTAAGAATGTCAATTCATTAGAAGTCAAAAATAACTTCTATGGAGATAGTAAAACATCTCAATACATTTTAAGAGGACTGAATACAGGTATCCTTCAACTCGATGATGTTGGCACGCAAATTCCAATAGATAGTAGTACCGTAAGTTTTATAACTGGACATATATTAGGGGTAAATCCTGCAGGCAAGGTTTATAGCGCAAAGATAGAAACCACATTCTTTTGCAACGGGGTTGGGACAACAACCGTTTTGTCAAGTATGACTACGATTATCAAAGATGATATTCCAGATGGCGAAACCTGGCAGATTTCTCCTTTTGGTGGAACCAATCAATTTAGCTACAGTACAATTCGTGCTGGTACAACTTTGAACATAAAATGGTTTGTATCAACGCAAGTTGTCAGTATCGAATGGGCTTGATGCTAAATATAAGATAGGAAAAAAGTCAAGGAAACGGAAGCACCATGAGTTTTAATATTAATTCCGACAAAGAGCAAATTAGAGGTTTAAACCCTAAACTCATCGGTGATAATGAATTAACAATCAGAGGTGGAACTGGTTCAAACCAAAGAGAAATTCTTAGAACAGAACTAGATGCAAACACGCAATTGCCACGTGTTGGTATTAACAGAACTGGGCAAAGAATTAATAATATTGATGTGGATACTGGAGGTACTGGTTATACTTCCGCTCCCACAGTTACAATTGATGCGCCACCTCCAGGTGGCGTTCAAGCTCAAGCATCCGCTTTTTTCTTTAATGGTAGAGTAACGTCTATCGCAATTAATAATCCTGGAAGCGGGTATACTACTGCTCCTGGCGTCACAATCACTGGAGGTGATGGACAGGGTGCCAGCGCAACCGCATTCCTAGACACAGTAGATTATGAACTTGACATTAACGGTGCTATTAGAACTTCCACTTCTATCATTTCTGATACTGCAAGAATTCTAAACCTTGATATTGATAACTTCATTACTCCAAATGCTGCTTTCAGAGCTCCAAATCTAAAGACATTTATGAATAATACTGGTACTCCTTGGAGTGCTGGAGTTATTATTCAAAAAGACGACTACAGATATTTTGGTAATAATGTTTATCAGGCATTAAATACTGGGCAAACTGGAACCTTAGCTCCAGAACATCTTGATGGCATTGAACTAAACGGCGAAGTTCAACTAAAGCACATTGGTTATCGTGTAATTGATTCTAATAGTTATAAGTACAACGAGACTGGTGAATCAGGAGAATTTCCGCGTTCTATCACACCTCTACTTGGTGATAGATCCGATAAGATTGCTACTACTGAGTATGTTCTAAACCTAGCAACCAATGATGTCGGTGGTAGAATTTATGTTTCTTCCCAAATTGGTTCAGACCAAAACGATGGTCGCTCTGCTGTAAACCCTGTTCGTACTATTAAGAAAGCGGCACAGTTGGCATGGGCAACTCCTGGTGTAAAAGAAACTCTGATTGTTTCTGGTGGAGACTATGTAGAAGATAACCCAATCTCTCTACCACCAGATGCATCGGTTGTTGGTGATAACCTTCGTCTTGTAATCATCAGACCTGCTAACCCTAAGAAACATATCTTTAAGTTTGGTGATAAGAACTATGTAACTGGTGTTACATATAGAGACCAAATTGACTCTAATGGAGATCCCGTTGCTACATGGGACTTCGCAATGGTATTTGATGATAAGCAAAGAATTATCATCGACAACGAAGTAAACGGAGATTTTGGTGTTGACTTCCCAATCGGTCATCAAGTTTTTGGTCCCGATGAGTTTAGAGTTTCCTTCCAACAAAATACAGGACTATCTGGACTTGTACAAGGACTACTCGTAAAAGGTCTAAACACTGGTGCGAGAGCAAGGATTAATGCGGTCTCATTTGAAACAACTACTGGTGCCGATGCGTATATTGATGGTACAGTTGATGTTAGATTGCTTAGTGGTTCTTTCTTAGAAGGTGAGCAATTTGAATATCTAACTTCTGCGTCAACTACTGCAACATCTTATCCAACCCTTTTAACCGCAACTGTAACAGATGGTGCTAACACACTTCTGTTTACAAGCGATCCAGCTACAGAATTGTCTGCTGGTAACTATGTTAGATTGCAAGCATCTTCAGCAACCGCTAGTGGTCAAACAATATCTGGAGATTATGAGATTGTTTCTATTGGAACATCGTCTCCATATGAGGTAGTATTTGCACCAATTCTTTCAACAACTGGATGGGTTGGATCTGGAGAAAGCGTAACAATTACAAGTGCGGATCAGATTGTTGTAAACGCAGAAACTTTCGATTCAAGTGAGATTCTTTCAATTAGAGCAGAAGGTGAGGTTGTTTCTGTAGATGAAGATATTACAACAACATTACCAATTTCTAGAATTGACTTCTCACTACAAGGAGATCCATCCATTGCAACAGGTGGATTCCAAAGTGGACAGTTTGGAGATGCAGAAGATCTTGGTGGTATTGTTTTTTATACAAGTGCTCTTATTGGAAGACAAAATACACACGATTTTAAAGAAGGTCAAGAAATTTTAATCGAAGGTCTTCCTACCGCTGGACCAGATCTTTCAGCACTGAACGGAAAGCAAAGAATTTACAAAGTTATAGAAGACGCTGACGGTCGCGCTAGAAGATTTGTTATTCCTAAGAAATTTCCTGGCACAACAGATTCAAATTTCCAACCAGGGTCTCAAGCGACTGTAAAGTCATTCTCAAAGTCGATAACACTTTCTCTACTAAACTCACCAAACACATTCCCTATTGCAACTCCTGTAGATAGAAGATTTCAGGACGCTTGCACTTTCCTCCGCAATAACAGAGAGTTTATTGCTGATGAAGTTGTAGGAAGAATTAACGACGAGTTTAAAACTGATCACTATTCTGTGTTTGATGTTGGTGGTCAAGCATCTGCACAATTTACACCTACAAATGTAACTTATGATCCTGCTACTGGAGAAACAGTATTTACTGTAAATAACCACGGATTGTCAATTGGTGATGGTATAAGAATTGCCGATCAGTCTATCGTATTTACATGTACGATGGATGGCAATAAGACTGAGCACGCACTTCCAGATACCGATCAGTATGCTAGTGGAAAGTCTCTTCCAATTACTTCAACTACAACAAATACATTCACTGTAAATGTTGGTGCATCGGGTCCCGATCAAGTATTCACTCCTTCTGGTGCTACTTACGATCCTGCATCTGGAAACTTGGTGCTGACTATTGGATCTCACACATTGGATGTTGGAGAGGGCATCGTAATCGACGATAACTCGTTGAGTTTTACCTGCACGATGGACAACAATCAGTCCGTCAAGAGTTATCCTCGTCCTGGCATCGATCCATATGCTGGCAGATCAATTCCTATCACAGCGACTACTGCAACAACAATTACCGTTAATGTTGGTGCTTCTGGTCCCGATAAACAATTTACACCATCAAACGCTACTTACGATCCAGTAACAGGAGATCTGACCGTTACAGTTGGTCAGCATGGATTGGGTGTTGGTCGTAGTGTTATTCTCTTAGATAACTCATTCACCTTTACATGTGCTCTCGATGGTAATGCTACCCAGCATACATATCCACGCCCTGGATCTGATCCATATGCAGGTCAGCAGTCGATTGAAATCACTTCTGTTGGATCTACTCAACACACAGCAACAGACGCTCCATATAATGCTGCAACTGGTGTAGTAACACTAACTGTTGCAAATCACGGATTCTCGAATGGAGATTATGTAAAGATTGCAGATGGATCTCTTACATATACTTGTGATCTAGATGGCAATGTTTCTCAAAAGTCATACCCACGCGCTGGATATGATTATCCAAGTGGTCGCTGGTTAGAAATTTCTAATGTAACCACGAATACCTTTGATATCAATGTGGGATCGTCTTCTTACACTGGAACACATACATTTGTAAGTGCTTCAGCAAATGGTATTGATCGTCAGGATGGCACATTTACCATTAATGTCGGAACATCTTCAGATACTTCAGCACATACTTTTGTAAGTGCATCTGCAAATGCAATTCAACATTTACCACAGTCAATACATAACTTTGTTGGATCTACTAGTGGAGCAGTTAAGCATCTTCCACAATCAACGCATACATTTGTAAGATCAGATGCTAATTCAATATCTGTTGGTGGTTCAAGTTTCTCTATCTATCTTGGAACTCTTGACCATGTAAACACTTATGTTAGTGGAGGAACGGCAACATACGCTGGAGTCACAGCAAATGTAACTAACTTCACATATGATACTGCTGTTACTGGAGTCGCTGTTGTTACTACTGATGTAGCACTTCCTGGATTGGCAGAAGATAATTTTGTTAGACTTGCCGACCTACTAATCTCGTGCGATGCTGGTCAAAAGATCTATCCATCATATAGTTCTCCAACTGTAACTAATACAGGAACAAATGGAGATACTCAATGTCGCCAGGATATCACACACTTCATTAATGCTATTGTAAGAGACCTTGAGTTTGGAACAAACTATAATGTAATTGACGCAGCTGGTAAGTATATCGTTGATGGCAAAATTGCATACATTGAAGACGAAATTATTCAAATAACTCGTGCAATTGAATACGCAAGAGAATTGGCAGCATATTGTGTTAGGAACTGGAGAACTGGATTAGGAACTCCTGGAGAACCACTTTACGCACCAAGATACTCAACAATAGCAAGATATTTTGATGATACTGTTATCACATCAACCGCTGGAAGTCCTGCTTGTGCCGATGTTGTAGCAGCAATTGACACTCTTTCTTTCTTGTGGACAGATATTATAACCAATAATGCATCTGGAACTTATCTAGATGCTGCATATTTAATCGCAAGAAACAAGGATGTAATCGCAGATCAAGCATATCAAGATACCAAAGTATTGTATCCTTCACTAGGTCTTTCAGATATCAATGAAAGAAAGTGTCGTAGAGACATCAAGTATCTTCTCGATGGTCTGATTAGAGACTTGGTTCTTGGAGGAAATCATGGTGTTGTTTCAAATGCAGAGACATATTTCACTGGAAATGCATTAACTGGAATTCCAGAAGCACAAAGAGATGAAACTATCTATGCTTTCCAACGCACCAGAGATCTTGCCATTCAAGCAATGCGTAACTGGACAGATGGAAATGCCATTGGAGTTACTCCAACATCTGCCACTTACAATTCAACATCTGGTCAAGTAACTGTTACTATTCCAGATCCAGCAACTCCAGTAACAACTTCCGACAGAATCGCTTTTGCTGAAGATGCATTAACATTTAATTGTGCATCTAATGGCGGAGGAAACCTAGCAAGTCCTGGAAGATTCGACTCGAATTTCGGTCAGAGTTATGAAATTACTAATGTAGTTTCATCTGGTGGAAATACAACAATCACTACAACTGTTCCAGATGCAGGAACTGCTGCTGGTGTCTCACATTCCTTTGTAAGTGCTAAGTCTGGTGCGACAATTCTCATTTACGACCCAGTAACTACAACTTCAGAAGTTCCAAGATTTGAAGATTGGAATATCCTTCTATATACACCTCTTCCTCTATGCTCAAATGTAGAGTCGTCCATCACCACTGCGTTGGATCTGCATGAGGATATCTTAGATGGTACTATTCTTCCTGGTGCTACATCACAAACATATGGAACGCTATACGACACTATTACTTTAAGAAGCGAAGCTGATAGCGTTATTTACGATTTCAATAATGTCAAGGTAACTGTTCGTGCGGACTATGATGATTATCCAATCATTGAAGCATCCCCATATACACAAAATGCCTCTGTTATCTCATTCCTGGGCGGTGGTGGTGCCCTTATCGATGGTTCTAAGGTCAAGCAACCTAACTGTCCTTTCCCTGGTCTAGAACTCGACGGTACAGCGTCCTTCCCAAATCAAGGTAAGTCGATGGTTGCTGCGGCATTCACTATCATCTCCTTTGGTGGAACAGGATATAAGGTTATTAATGATGGATATACTCAGTTAGTTTCTGTCTTCGTTATCTTCTGTCAAGATGGTGTTCTATGCGAAACTGGTGGTTATGCATCTATTACAAACTCTGCTACAAACTTTGGTACATATGCTCTGAGAGCAACTGGTTTTAGAGATGAAGCATATATCTTTGATGCTGGTACTGGAAGTCCAGCTGCTGGAACTTATACAAGAGCGACAGTTTCTCAGGTAACATCGACTCCTACAGGAAGAACAAAACTAAGAATTACCAATTTGGGAAGAGAACCACTTGAGCACTATATTATTAAATTTGATAATTTCAGAAACACAAATCAAGACATTGAATATTTCATTGATGTTGTAGAGGAAGTTACAGTAGGTCCTCCTTTCAGTGCTCTCCTAACTCTAGATGATGGCACTGGTCAACCAATGGATCTAACTGATATATCCACTGGTCAAGCAGTTGCAACCAGTGTACTGTTAGGCGAAGAAATTGCTCTACACAGACCTTCGATTGTAAACTCCTCATCACACACTTGGGAATTTGCTGGATCTGGTAATGATTACAATGCTCTACCAGAGAATGGTGGCGTTAAGACCGAATCAAATGAACAAGTATCCGAAGAATATGGTCGTGTTTATGTTTCTGGAACTGATGAACTCGGTGACTTCAAGGTTGGTACATTTGCTAGAATCGAAAACAGAACAGGTGCTATTACCTTTACTGGTACAGTTACCATTTCGGAAGTTGAATTCCTCAAACTGAAAGGTGGAGATGTTGTTGTTACTGGATTTGATGCTTCAAATACCTTAGGTGGTGCAGCATCTTCCGATAGTAAAATCCCAACCCAGAAAGCGGTTAGAGATTATATTACCAACAACCTCGGTCCATACATCAACAAACCATATTCAACCAACGCTGTTCCTAGAGCACTGGTTGAACTTACAGATTCTGGTAAGATCTCTATTGATCAAATTCCCGCACTAAGACCATTTAGTGTTTACACCGTTGCCAATCAAGCAGAAAGATTAGAATTAGAAGGAGCACTCGCTGGAGACATTGCTATTCAGCAAGATACATCACAATCATTCATTCTTAACAATGATGTTGATAGTCTGTTCTTGGGATTTGCAGTAGATAGTAATTTAGCGTTTAGTATTGGCGATGTATTTACTGGCAGTATAAGTGGTGGTCGTATTCAGGCAACCGAATATAGAGAAGGTGTTGTGTATCAAATCAATGTGACTGATGGCGGTAGTGGTTATACATCTGCCCCAACAGTTACAATCTCTGGTGGAAATCCAGATCCTGGTGCTGTTCAAGCAGCTGCTGTTTGTACTATTGCCAATGGAGAAGTTGTTACTGTAAGCATCATTTCTTTCAATGGTTATAAGGGTGGTTTTGGTTATACCACACAACCAACTGTTACATTCTCAGCAGCTCCTGGTGGAGGAACTACAGCACAAGGTAATGCTTTGATTGAAAGCAGATTGTATGGTGATATTGTAAACAACATCAAGATTGCAGATACCGATACTATCGATGATAGTACCCCATCACCAAATACAAATACTGTTAATATTACTAGAGCTGTCAATACATCCTCTTCTGATGTCAACAACTGGGTTTCTCTATCATCAAATCAAATTGCTGCCTCTGATATTACATCTGGTGTTATTGAGACTGATAGACTCGCTGTTGGAGGTTCTGCAAACTCCTTCACCTTCCTAAGAGGAGACTCTAACTTTGCTCTTGCAGTTCAATCAATTAAGGGAGCAGAAACTAGATATTTTGCAAAACTTTATAGTCAAGCAAGTTCTGGAGCAAGTCAATTTATCTTCCAATCAAATTCGGATGTATTGATTGGTCATGAGGTTGTTGCTAGTGTTTCTGGTATTCAATCAAATACAAATATCACTGGCGTTTTAACCGCTGGTGGTTTGACAACCGTATCATTTAACAATCCATTAACCGCAACAATCCCAACTGGAACTCTCATTGAATTTGAGCGTGGTGGTTCTCCACTTACATTTGAATCTTCATTCACTCAGGGCAACTTCGTTGATGATGTTCTAATTGTTAATGGTGGTACTGGATTTACAAACGGTCAATACTTTGATGTTGAATTATTGGGAGGTTCTGGAACTGGATTAAGAGTTAATATTACCGTTGCCAATAATGAAGTAACAGAAGTTGTTGTTACAGATGGCGGTACAGGATATGGAACAGACTTCACAGTTAGTGGATCTCCTGCTGCAATTGGTTCTGGTTCAAACTTGGTACTGGACGCCAAAATTTCAACAGTAAACAGACAATATGCGAATGTTGCTGTCGATGTTTCTAGAGTAACCGATCTAACAATTTCTGCTGACCTTTATGGAACTATTGGTGTTTCAAGATACAAGAAGTCTCAATTTAGAATTGGCGAAGCAGGAAATGGTTCAGTAGAAATTAAGACAGGTCCAGATAGCGGTCTCGATGCTGACTTGTTGGATGGTCAGCAAGGTTCTTACTACACAAGTGCTACAAACTTGTTTAGTGGAACTGTTCCTTCCGATCGTTTATCGGGAAGTTATAACATCAACATTAGTGGTTCTTCAACTAACACGATTAGACTTGTTTCTGGTACAAACAACCCAACTTCAAACCCATCACCAGATACCTTTGTTACTGGTGTTGTTTCCAACACGGTATTTAATACTGCTGTCGGACTAACAGATGGCGGTTCCAAAACTATGGTACTGTCTTTCAGACCAGCAGGAAGTGGTTTCACATTTGACGGTGGTGTTAAGCAATTAGCATTTACTGATAACAATAACATGTGGTTGCGTGGATCTGGAAATGGAGTTATTTCATTCGGATCTTGGGCAAAGGTTTGGACATCACTAAACGATGGTGTTGGTTCTGGTCTCGACGCAGATAGATTTGATAACAAGCAAGGTACTTGGTATCAAAATGCACTCAACATCAACTATGGAACTCTATCTGATAGTAGACTTCCTAGATTCTTAAGTGCTACCACTTTCAGAGATTCCATGACTCTGAAGTCATTCAATGGAGATCCTAAGTATCGTGTATATGTTTCTGGTTCTGTTCTAGACACAAGTCCAACTGGAACATTTGCACCAGGAAAAAATGTAAAACTTTATGATATCAATGATCAGGCAGTTGCTGATTTCACAATTGATAATGAAATTACCAATGATGATACTGCAGACAATTTCAATGATTATACTATTCTGATCGGAAGATTGACTTCTGGTTCATTTAATGGAGCACTTAGAATCGGAACAGCAACTATTAATGTGGCGTTCAATGATTTCACTATCGAAGATGACAACACAATTGAAGTTGCTAAACTGGAAAGTGTTGGTGCTAATGCTGTATTCAAACTTGGTAGAAGTGATGGATTTGCTTCAACTCCAGCAATCTATTTCAAATCTTCTGTCCTAGCAGCACCAAACTTTAATGTTAAGCTTGAAGCTACTGGCGGAAATGCTAGTGATGGTTCGGGTACATTAGAGATCACAGCAGCAAATGCTGATGCTGTTGAAATTAACGGCAACAAGATTTGGAACGCTGGAAATATTACATTCCAAACAGCCAATATTGCCAACAGTGCCGTTCTTCGTGATGGAAATGGCAATTTTGCTGCTGGAACTATTACTGCAACACTAACTGGTGCTGCATCTCTCAATGTTCTCAAGTCTGGTGATACCATGACTGGTTCATTGAACCTCACAGGAGCATCTTCAAATCTAACTGTTGCTGGCACTGGTTCTTTCTTAAAGTCAGTAACTGTTGCACAAGATTTTACTGTTGATACTACAAATAACATCCTCAAGGTTGATACTACTAATCAAAGAGTTGGCATCAAGACAGCATCTCCAGTTTCATCCTTACATGTAGATGGTGACGGAACTGTAACCCTTGAGGGAACTAACCCACAAGTTATCTACAGAAGATCTTCTGATAACTCAGATATCATTTATCAAGAATATGATGTTGACGACGCTGCATTCTATACATGGGCGAGAAACAAAAATATTATCTTCTCAACAGATGATACTGGTGGTAAGACAGATGCTGCTCTTTACATTACGAGTACAACTGGTAAAGTTGGTATTCTCGGACAACCAACAATAATCAATGCAACTGGCGTAACACCTGATCTAGATGTATTTGGTAATGCACATGTCACTGGAAGTTTGACTCTAGGACCAAGTGCAAATAATGTAACTGGTTCTTCTTCAATTACATTCCTTGGTGGTGCAACAGGTGCAACTGGTGCTAGAAACTTTAGAATTGGTCAAGGTCTTGGAGAAGGAGTAGGTGTCTTTGAGATTACTGCTTCTTATAGCAATGGTCAATCTACATGGAAGAATACTCTCGTTTCTCCACCACCAGAAGCACCTGCACTTATTGTCAGAGGCACTGATAATGCTGTTGCAATTAACACCGATCAATTTGGTGGAACAGATACAACAGTAACTCCAAATGTTGCCAGAACATATGCACTGAATTTACAAGGTGATTTCAACATCAACGGTCTTGTATTCCAAAACAATGCTGAGTTCGTCACTTCTAGATGGACCGAATCACCAAACACGAACGATATCTACAGAGAATCTAAAGTTGGTATCAACTTCTCTACTGATAGAGATCCAGCATATGAGCTGGAGGTCGAAGGTGGAATTGGAATGACTGGTCTGTTGTATGTCAACAATGATCCACTGTGGTTAGATTCCTATGGTATCATCAAAGTTAATAGACAACTTCTTGCTGAAGATGTCACTATCCCAGCAAATACTAACGCTTCAAGCAACGGACCACTAGAAATAAATAGTGGTAACACAGTAACCATTACCGCAGGATCTACCTGGACGATTTCTTAAAATGTCAGATACTTCTAAATTGACCGTTGGTACGGTCCAAGCTTTATCGGGAAATCAACTGAATGTAAAAATTCCAGTTGTAACGCAAGATCCAGATCCAACTTTGGGTGCTGGAATGCTTGCTTATGTTAATGGTGCATTAAGAGTTTACAACGGAGCTCAGTGGCAAGGTATTGACGAAGGAATTCAACCAGTTACTAATGGATTGCTATTTTGGGTTGATGCGAGTAATTCAACTTCTTATCCTGGCAGTGGAACTGCTTGGTTTAATTTGGCACCAACAGATAATAGTATTGGAGATCTAACTTTATCATCTGGATATACATTTTTACCAGATGGCGGTGGTTGTTTCCAATTTAATGGGGGTCAAGCTAGCACTGGAAATTATTCTGCTGGCTCAAATTATATGACTATGGAATTTGTATTTTATAATACTGCTGCAGATACAACATCATCTTATGGTCGTGTTCTTGATTGGAACGACTCAACTATGAGTTATGGTAATTATGCAAGCAACCAATTTAGATGCTGGTACAACGCTGGTGGAAGCAGAATGTCTGGAGAATTTGCTATCAATTCTACCGCTACAGGATATTATGATAAATGGAATCATGCTGTAATGACTTATAATGGTTCTGAAGTTGTTGGATATTGGAATGGCGGACAAGCATTCCAAGTCGCAAAGACTGGAGCATTGGAGTCTACATCTGCACCCTTTACTATTGGTAATGGTGATAATGAACCATATTATGGAAGAATTGCTGTTGTTCGTGTTTATAATAGAGGTTTAACGCAAGCAGAAGTATCTCAGAACTACAATTCACTAAAATCTAAGTATAATCTTGGTCTATAAATAAATACTACTAGGACACCACCACCGTTTATTGATATGTCAACACTTAATGTAAATGCATTAAACATCACTGAGAAGTTAAAACTTCCCAACTATTCCACGACTCAGAGAGATGCATTAACTCCAGAGCTTGGATTGTTAATTTTCAACACTACCGAAGAAACTGTAGAAATTTATAATGGTACTGAGTGGACCGCTGCAACTGGTAAACCACTCCAGCAGTTTAGTAAAACATTTAACTATTCTGGAGATATACAGTCATTTGTAGTTCCAGCAGAAACTACAGAAATTACCGCTTATGTTTGGGGTCCTGGTGGTGGTGCTGAAGGAGATACAAATACAAGAGGTGGTGCTGGCGGATTTACTGCTGGAACTATCAATACTACAAATGGCGGCACTTTAAAAATTGTTGTTGGTGGTGGCGGTGGACCTGGCACTCAGAATAATGGTTCTGGTGGCGGATATTCTGGTGTGTTTACTTCTTCATGGGGAGGAACCAATGCTGGTACTGACCATGCTGCCGCAATTTTAATTGCTGGTGGTGGCGGTGGTTCTGGTAACTCTTCTTCTGGTAGCAATCACGGTGGTGGTGCTGGTGGCGGTCTTACTGGACAGCAGGGTAATCCATCTGGTTCTGGTGGTGCTGGAGGAACTCAAACATCTGGCGGTAGTTATGTTCAGTCGGGTGGTGGATCTTGCACAGGTGGCACACAATGTAGTGGTAATACTTTACGCGGTGGTGTAGCATGTGGTGGTGCTCAAACTGGTGCTGCTGTTGGTTGGCCAGGTCTAATTTATGGAGGTAACTGGGGATCTGCTGCTGGAGGTAATGGATGTAATGCTGGTGGTGGCGGTGCTGGTTACTACGGCGGTGCTGGTGGCGGTGGCAATCCCAACGGAGGAAACGGTGGTGGTGGATCTGGTTATGTAGGAGGTCACCCATCATATCCAGTGTCTAATGCAAATACCTATGCTGGAAATGGATCGACTCCACCAGTAGAAGCAACAGGAAATAGTTTCTATTCTAGTGGTATTGGCGTTGGAGGAGTTTATAACACAGATGCTGGTGGCAATGGAAATCATATTGGCGGACATGGAATGGTTGTATTCATATACGAAGCAGAACAAGCAGTGAACTAAGGAGATTAATATGCCTAATGATGGTGATCGTGAAATTATCAATGGAGAGGAGACTGGTTTAATTTGGTCATCAATAGATGAAGAGTATCAGCATCCAGATTTATATCAACATCCAGAAAAATATCATAGTCTAGAAATTAGATATCCAGAAAGATTTCGAAATTTTGATGAGTTTCCACCAATCGATGGAGAACCAGAGTATGATAAAGATGGACTTGAAACAGGACTAGTTTGGTCAGATAAACACAACGATTGGGTTTATCCAGACCTTGACGAAAATCTATATTTGTATCATAATGAAGAAAACTTGGAGCGTATTTTGAATGAAGAAGGACGGTGATCCAGAATATATTAATGGAGAAAAAACGGGATTAGTGTGGTCAGAAAAATATCAAGATTATGTTATCCCAAACCTAGATCAAATAAAAATCGATCTAGAACCACAAGCAGTAAAAAATGTTCAAGTGTGCTATACATGCGAACATTGGATTAAAAATCAAAGAAGATGTGATGTTTGTGGTTGTTTTATGGATGTCAAACATATTGTTAATAGACTCCTCAATCAAATGATAGGAGTAAAAAACGAAGAAAATACTTGCCCTATTGGTAAGTGGTGATGGAGATTTATAACTTTTTTACCACCCCATGTTGGATTGATGTCTTAGATTTGGATCTCAAGAAGATGACCAAATCTGTTAGGGAATTTTCTGCAAAAGTGGAAACCATGAAGATATCCAATGAAGGAGGATATCAAGGTCATGATTTCGACAATCAAGAATTTATTAATGCCGTGATCACTGCATTGCCAAGACTAGAGAATAAACCTATCACAAATGAGAGGGTTTACTCTTGGGTCAATATTAACAATAAAGGTGACTACAATAAAAGACATACCCATATAGACACCAGCATTCTTCTTTCTGGTGTATACTATGTAAAGGTTCCAGAAAATTCTGGCAACATTAGGTTCTATGATCCTAGAGGTGCTTTCATTCAAGGAATGCGAGATCACGATTATTATAATAATGGTTTTGGTTGGCACTTTATTGAACCAAAGGAAAATATGATAATATTTTTCCCATCTTGGTTAGAGCATGATGTAGAACCAAACACCTCAAATAAAGATCGCATAAGCATAGCATTCAATGTTTATGGAGATTTCAAAAAAGCAAACCCAATATAAATACAGTACACATCATTATCACTGATAACTATGGATACCGCAACACTCAAGGCAAATTTCGAAGAGCAAATTGCTACCACTGACAAGCAAATTAAAGATCTAGAAGACAATCTAGTCAAGGCAAAAGAATACAAACTAAAACTTCTGGGCGGACTTGAAACACTAGGTCTATTGGAAGAAAAACCAGAAGAAACAGAATCACCTGAACCTCAGGAATAATGCATTTTGATAATTTAGAAACATACGGTGTTTTGTATCACCTGTATGATGAATCCGAATTATCTTTTTTGAGGAAAGAAGTAAAGTCAATTCAAGATAACTTTTCTTGTGCTAGTCCAGCAAATCAGGAATTAATAGGACATATTGACCACGAGTATTTTTTATCAGATAGTTGTAAGAAGCAGCTATCTGATACTGTTCTTCCCCTGGTGCAGTCATACTTGGAAAAATATCCAAAGTTTTTGAACAGAGGATTCTTGACTGAAGATGCCCAAATTGTCTTACATCATGCTTGGGTAAATTTTCAAAAAAAGTATGAATACAATCCAGTACACAATCATGGTGGTATTTTTAGTTTTGTTATATGGTTAAAGATCCCATACACAAGGGAGGATGAGGACTCAATTTCTTTCACAAAAAAATTACATAAAGATGCTCTTACAGCTAATGGAAAATTTGAATTTTTCTATTCAAATACTTTAGGAGAACTTCATAGTCATAGACTTCCAATTGATCCCTCCTATGAAAATGGAATTCTATTGTTTCCATCCACCACACATCATTGTGTATATCCTTTTTATACATCTGATGAATATAGAATTTCAGTTTCTGGAAATTTTTACTTCGATAACTCCTGCTGAATAAATACTAAATCCCTTCCTCCTAAATAGGTAAGAAGGGATTTTTTGTGTGTAATGGCATCTCCAAACTCAAGAGCTGATCTTATAACTTACTGTAAGAGACAGCTTGGTGAGCCTGTCCTCCAAGTTAATATTGACGACGAGCAGGTCAATAATGTTATCGATGATACTTTTCAGTTCTTCCAAGAGAACTGCTACAATGGTATGGAAAGATGCTATCTCACACACGAACTAACTGCTGACGATAAGACTAGATTTGATACTACAGTTCAAACAACAGGTGGTGCCAATTCTACTTGGAATGAAGCAACAAACTACATTCCAGTTCCTCCTCATGTTGTAGGTATCACTAAGGTATTTGGTCTAGTCAGCAACTCAATCCGTTCAAATCTTTTTGGTGTTGAGTATCAATTATATCTTAACGACTTGTATGCGTTTGGATCGATTGATATTCTCAACTATTATATGACTAAGCAGTATCTAGAAACTTTAGATATGGTCCTCAACAATGGATCATTCCAACAGTTCAGATACACCATGCGTCGTGATCGTTTATATCTTGATGTTGATGCTGACTTTCTTGCTGAAGGAAAGTATCTATTGGTTGAAGCACATCGTCTCATTGATCCTAATGATGCGACTGAGATGTATAATGATATGTTTGTCAAAAGATATGCTACTGCTCTGATGAAGAAGCAGTGGGGTCAAAACCTAATCAAGTATAACAATGTTCAACTGCCTGGTGGTATTACCCTTAACGGCAGAGAACTATACACAGACGCACTAGCAGAAATTGAGAAAATCGAATCAGAAGTTCTCAGCAAGTA
>Ga0181591_10000138_pt1 | contig 47847 bp, 46 predicted proteins | sample 071ome_33_FD_133757 | JGI IMG/M metagenome (GOLD analysis project Ga0181591, IMG submission 133757) | Coastal salt marsh microbial communities from the Groves Creek Marsh, Skidaway Island, Georgia - 071412AT metaG (megahit assembly) | ecosystem: Environmental > Aquatic > Marine > Intertidal...
ATCGTCGTAATCGTTATCATCTCCCTTATCACCAAGTGCTTTGATATCAATCATATCTTTTTCGCCACCTGGCATATCATCATTATCGCCATCGAAGTCTGGAATTAATTTATTAATTGGTTTTGGCATTGGAGGACCTTCCGGTGCATCCATACCACCCATTGGAGGAATGATACTCATTGTAGGCATGTCAGCCATTCCTGGTTTATCATCGCCTTTCATTTTTGCGATAAGTGCCATCACATCATCAATAGCGTCACCCTGTGCATTAATGTTAATGCTCATAGAAGCCTTATCTTTTGGCTCTGGAGATGGCATGCTTGGTGCCATTGGCATTCCACATTCTTCTGTGCTTTGCTCTACAGGCGTTGCTTCAGTCTTGGCTGTATCTAGTTCCTGCATTTTGGCTAATAGTTCTTGAAAGTTCATATTAGTTACTCCCTACAGGACTTTTTGCGCCTGCTTTATCTTGTTTTAATTTTGGTGTATCTTGATAAACATCTGCCTTGAGTTTATCATGCCCTAATTCCTTTTTTCTTTCTTTTGCTTCTTTGGAAAGAGTTTTTAGGAAATCTTTATTGAAGTCATCTCCGAAATATTCTTTGTGTTTAACTTTCATGCCATCTTTGTATTGATTATCGTGTAGCAATGCACCTTCATAATCAATATCGCCAGCAGTAATTTGATCAATTTCGCTAGGACTTGCACTGTTTCTAACCTTATAGAAACCTGGTTGGCAACATCCCATTTCAAAAACTTCTTTTTCAATTTCGGTAGTAGTTAAAGGATACTCAGTCATTACATCAAATGTATGAACTTCCATGTTTTTCAACTCTGGAAAATCCTGCGGTAATTCTTGAACAGGTGTAGTTTTCATCTGCTCAAACTGAATCACGCTGCGATTTTCAAGCCTTGCTTTTAAATCGTCAGCAAACCCTTCTGGTAAATCACCAGCAAGTTTTACCTTAAAACTGTATGTTTTCTTGCTCTCTGACAAGTATTCTTTAAACGTCTTCATATGTATATTTATTCCTTTCCGCTCAATTTCTTAATTAATTCATTGCGATCTAGCATTACATAACCCTTACCATCCAGCACATCATTAGGATCTTCCGGGCTATCTTGGTCAATTTTAAGTTTTTTCAGTTGTAAATCTACTGCTTTGAGCTTCTTATCAACCTTTGCTGTCTTTGCGTCGATTGCATTCTTAAGCATACTGCTTGCTACTTCAAAAATTCTACCACTGTATCTTACTTCAACATTCATACCCAAATCCATTAGATCGTCGTAGGCTTGTTCTGCCTTTGAGGCTAAATGATCTAGATCCTTTTCCTCCAAACCATCCAATTCACGAATCTGTGGGAGGTCTTTGGTAATATTTTGCACTGCTTTAATACTGTCATCTAAGTTACGAATTTCTTGATGCTTTTCTTCATTAGTGGTATCAGCAACTACCTCAGTGTCTACCGGAGTAGGCTTTTCAGCATTGTCAGTTGCTTGATTTTCTTCCAAATTAAACAGTTCTTCTAATTTCTTAGTCATATTATTACTTATCGTCTCTTTGAACCGGTGTGAAAAATATCATCTTCGCTTACAATTCTAAATCTAAGCCTTTTTTGTTTACACCAAGCAGCGGCTGCTTCCCACTTTGCTTGATTCTTTATATACTGTTCCTGATTGTATCTGCTCTTTCCAACCTTTTCTCTTAGAGTTTGATTGGCTGGTTTTACTTCTACTACCTCGGCATTCTTCTTACCATTTCTATCCTGATAAACAATAAAGAAGTCAGGAACATAAATTGTATACTTTCCAGTAAGTGGGTCTCTGTAAGGAATCTGTATGCTTTCGCTTGCCCAACTCTGAACACCAGGATGTTCATCTAGCATTCTCATAAAAACAAATTCCCAACTACTCCTAGCAAGTGGTTTCTTTGTACCTACATACTTGCCAGGATTTTTCATTTCAAATCTTCCTTGGGCAAACTTAGGCATTATGGTACCACGTTACGTTGTTTTGATACTGTTGATATCTCTTGCCTATATCCCAGCGTTGATGTTGCTGGTCTATTATTGTTTAATATTTCTCCAACAAGAGCACTTATCTGTGTATCAGTTAGTCCTCTTAGATCATCTAGTATTGTAAAAATATTCAATCCTTCTAACTTGGCCTGTTTTAATAAACTTAAAGAAGTAACTCTTGCTGCATCGTCAGAAAAACCTTTTGAAGTAAAAAATCCTATAGTTGTATCTACTTCAGTTGCATTAAATTGTAATGGTTCTTGTCCATACGTATCAAAAAATACTCTTGTTCTTGCAGCACTGTCTTGAATTGCCTTTTCTGGTAAGTTAGTTTTTGCTACCATGATATTATAAACCTATTATTTCATTTGGTGAGCCTGCTGGAAGATTCACCATTGTCTTTTGAGATCCTGATGTGGATGAATTATTAGGATCGTTCTTCTTAAATATTGCTCCAGCAACTCCACTAATTGTATTAGCAACTGCTGCCGCGCCTGCCGGACTGGAAAGAATGTTTATTGCTTCTGATTTTAATCCAGCCTTGGATAGTCCTTTAAAATTCTTATAGGTATTTACTGCCTTGATTGCTGTTCCTAAAAAGTTTTGACCTGAGCTAAATGCAGTACCATCTCCAACTGCACCAAATACTTGTTCAAGTCCATCGAGGACACCTCCCGAACCAAGCAATGCACCGGTTCCGCCACCAGCAACATCAAGTGGGGAAGGTGACCTATCGTAATGCAGTGTTGCAAATCCTTTAGGAGTTCCTTCAAAGACTTTTCCAGCACTATAGACAACTGCTTCATATTCTAATGTCATTTTTGATTCAGCAGTGGTTGAAGCATCGCTATAGTCCATGCTTCCGTGATCCCAAGATGTAATCTTAGGATTGATTAATGTGTATCCGATGAATCTTCTTCTGCCCATCGTATAAATTGTTACTGACTTAAACAATGGTGTGCTTATGTCATTGTCTAAACCGTATCTAAAATTATCAGACAGCGTACCAGCATTTCTATAATGGTTGGCATCCCATGCTGCTGGTTCTGTGTTTGCTCTATCTCTAACATAGTAACCGTAATAGATTGCCCATAATGCACTAACTATTCCTTGATTATCATCGTGGAATGATAAATTTACAGGTTCGTAAGTAATCATCTTGTACATTATTTTTTTTCTATTGTACTGATTGAAGGTTTCGGTTTCAAATCTAAATTTTGGTAGGTCGGCAGTTTTTACAAGCAAGCCTACTTCTTCAGTATGCTTGGCAGTAAAGTTTGCTGCTTTATGTGCAGAGTTATCTAATTCAATTCTTAAATAATAATTAAATTTAGTCTTGGGAGCAAGACGCATGTTATCATCAATAAACAAGCGTGTAGCGTGTGTGTAGTTTGCTACCCTACCCTTGGGATTGGTTATTCCCGTAAAGACATCTGTTAAAAATCTAGTGAATTTGTTTGCCATACTATTATTTAGCCATAAAAAAAGCCCGGAAAAAATCCGGGCTTTTTAATTTGTATACTAAAACTAGTATTAGCCTTGTGCTGTACCAGCACCAGTAACACCTTGTCCAATGGTTCTTTCTACTGCTGCACCGATACCAACACCAACGCCAGTTTCGCCTGCACCCCATTGTACCATGTTATCAAAGCGGATTGTTAATGCAACCTGCATTGCTTCGTTGGTAGCGTAGTTAGCATCACCGTAATCAACGTTAGTTAGGAAACAGCCATACATGTTAGCAGTTTCTAGAACGTTAACGCCTGCTGCGTTATTACCGTTACCACCGTCTAGTACTTCAATTTTAGTAGTAAACTTGTAGTCAATACCTGATCTTGCAGAAGCCTGTTCAACAAAGTCGAATTGTTTCTGAACCTGTTGTCCAACAAGTTTTTGAACTTCACCACTAGCATCGTCACGTAAGTTAAGAGTTAGTGTTTCAAAGGTATACTTACCTGCTAGGTAAACCTTTGAGTTGTAAACGTCCAGCGTCATTTCTTCAAAGCCAACTTTTGGTCTTGAAACATCGACAACCTGTTTAGTAAGTTCAGTAGCAGCCGCAACTCCGAATCCAAGTAAAGTAACGCGGAAGCGATACTTTAACTTAGGCATCAAGAGCACTTGGTTGCCTGCGTCTGTGGGTACTGAAAAGTTATTTAATGATGTAATAGGCATTTTTTATATCTCCCCTGTGTTCTTGACACGCAACGGTATGTAGATAAACTCAATAGCCTTGACTGGCTCAATCGCAATGTCAACATATAGTTCGTTACGATCGATTCTAGCCGGAGTATTGTTTGTTTCATCACAAACTACTGCGAAATCGTAAAGGGCTCTTAAACCAACCAATTCAAGTAGTAATGATTCTACTGCTTGTTTGATTTCGTCCCTTGTGATTTTATCATTTGGTTCGAAGATATATGGACGAGCCAATTTATTAAGTTGGCTACGTAGATATACAACCAAACGTGCTACGTTGATTCTGTCTAGTGCAGAAGCATTTCTTGCACGAGTCTTTTGACCGTAGTTGACCAATCCAACTCCATTAAAGAATGTAATTGGGTTAATCTTTAGATCATACAACGTATCCCTTTGACCTTCGTTCAACGCTACAGTTTGGAATTCGCCAGTTGCAGCATCAATGTATCCTACTGCTGTAGCGTTTGAAATTCCACCACGTCTTGTACCTGCTGGTGCAAACCATGGAAACGAAACTTGATCACTTAGTGCAATCGTTCTCATCATCATGTGTGAACTTGGAACAACCGCATTTGATCCGCTTAGGTCAGTTGTAAATCCGTTTGGATAGAAAGTACCTAAGTATTCATCGTATGTTACTAACCCGTTATCACTGTTGTCAGTAACTAGTGCTGCATTCGAACCCCAATTAGTTAATGTGGTTGCGTCTGCTGCTAATCTCAATGGTGTGTCACCAATAACAAATGCTGTTAAGCCTCTGTCAATGTTAAGATTAACTAGGTTACTCATCAATTCTGGATAACCCGGTGCAGCAATGATGTTAAAGTTACGTCTTTCTTCATCACGTATCTGTGTGCTTGTATCAACAACGCTCTTCATTCTTTGTACAACAACTTTGCGCTGTGCTTTTCTTCCGAATGATCCTGAACCGTCTTCGTTGTTACCTGATTCAGTAACCCAACGATCAGTTGCATAATCACCCATTGCTTCGTCGTTGTTAAAGCGTTGGTTGTCTGCTGTTGTGTCAATGTAGTTGTTAGCATAACGCTTAACGTTACCGCCACTTCTACGCAAGTTCCATAGCAGCATGTTTTGTGGATACAATGCAGGGTCTGGCGCATCTGGATCTAAGTAATCTACCTTCATTAAATCCTTGATAGTTGCTGCTGTGTTACCAGTAGCACCTGTTGAACCATAACGTGCATCTGCAAACAGGATACCATCTTCAGTAGTTTGATCGGTCTTATCAACTAATACCCATCTCTCTGACTGTGGTCCTGATTGGCTGCTGTCATACTTGTAAATTGTTGGATAGTTTTCAATATCTGCTGTTGAAATCCAAAGGTCTCCAGTTACTGTAGTTCCTTGAACATATGGATTTGATGCAGCAACAATTGGTGTGTAACCAACTCTATCGCTAGCCGCTTCAACATATGGACTTGATGTACTTCTGTAACCAACCCAAGTTGTTCCATCATGGATCATAATGTCCACATCTGAAAATTCTGGATTGTACCAAAGTTGTCCATCTGCTGGTTCTGCTTCTGGATTATTTGAACTAGCATAAAAATCACTTGCTGAAAGTGGTTGCCAGTTAGAAGCAAGGTATCTATTCTCAGCAGTTGAGTCATCAACACCTGGTGCTAATTGACTTTGACCAGCACTTAATGAAGCATCTGATAAGTTATAGAAGTTAGCAGTTCCCGTTGCTGTATCAATGTTGTATGGTGTAAACAATGCACTAACTGCATCTCTACCAACATCACGCATTCTAAACTCACCACCTGTCTTGTGTGAAATTGTGATTTCATTATTTGCTGTTACCGCTGCAACAATATTAGTAAGTCCTGCTGCGTTAATAGCCGCTGCCATTGTATTAGCATCTGAGCTTAAACCAGAACTCGTAAATGTTACTCTTACTGGACTGTTAAGTGCTTCCTGATTTAGAATGGACTCTTCAATTTCAAAGGAGTAATCATCTGCTGTAAGTTGAGTTGCAACAACTGCTGACTTAATTGTTGTATTGCCTGTAGCAGCTCTGCGCCATACACGGAACACTGCTGTTGCTGGTGAATCATCGTATAGGCTGTGCTCAAAAGCATTTGTTTGAACAAATAAACTATCAACAGGAAGATTGGCACCTGCTCCGCTTCTATCTAATGAATAAATTGCAGAGTGTCCTGTTGCATATAATGGTGCGTCTTTAGCAACCCAAGTTTCTGTTGCAGAATCCCATCTCTTTGCTCTCCAGCGTGCGCCGTTATTTGGTTCTGTTGTTTTGATCCATACAGAGCCTGTTGGTCTTGCATTTACATCTGTACCCGGTGTACCTTTCCATTGTGGAACAAGTGTGTGTGGGTTTTGATATAAGTCTGGGCCTTTGTAAGTAGCAGCACTGATTTCTAATTCTGTTAAATCTGCTGTACCTGCACCGATTGTAATTGTGTTTGCATTAGAGTTTGATGTACCATCTGTGTAAATTCTAACTGTCGAATTAACATTCTTAGCAGTAACACCTGTAATACCATAACCATTAATTTGACTTACAATTTCATCAACTGTATCACCGCTAGTAATAGTAACTGTAGTACCATTGATAGTAAAGTTACCTGCTGCTGCTGTGATTTTAGAACTTGTTAATTGAGCTGAGATAATTGTAGGATGGCTTGCTCTCCAATTTGCTGAACCAACTAGTACCCAATCACCTGCTGCAACTCCTGCCGCTGTGTTACCTGAGGATTTGTAGTACATTCTTGCTGCTTCTTTGGAGAATGTAAATGTTCCTGTTGCTGCTGTTCCAACTGTTTCAAATACAACTGCGTAGTCGCCAATTGAACCAACTGAACCTAATGGAGCATTGCTTGAAACTTTGGCTGCGTCGTCGTCTGTTAAAACGATAGGCAGTTTGTTTGCAAACTTCTGTCCACCTGTTGTGCTAATTGCAGCACTGTTCCATTCTTGAATACCCCATGTAGTGGAGCCGGTGTCAACCCACCATGTTCCGTCTTCTGGATTCGCTCCCGGAGCCTCTGAAGTTCCTGATAATTGGGACATATCAACGTTTGCTCTAACTACAAAAGCCGCGTTGGATACTCCTAATAAACTGTATGCTGCTAATAGACCATATTCATTTAGTTCGCTACCATGAATAGGTGTATTGCTCGCTGTCTTTTCGAAGTTCGGTACTCCAAAAAGATCTACTAATTCTTTCTGACTCGTCACTTTGAATGCAGATCCTGCATTCGCCGCCGTAGTTGCAGAAGCAACCCCTGTGCCTGCGGCATTTGTTTTGTCTTGGGCTGTTGCTACAACAATTAATGGAGTAGTACCCGGTTCAGCGGGTGTATAAAAACTCTCATCAATTACCGTAACTTCTACGCCGGGTGATGTAAGTGCCATTCCTTTATCTCCTGGTAATGTATAAACTCTTTTTTCAAAACATTACGTAATGTATGTTATACTGTATTTAGTTGTTTCACTCAAAAAAGGCGCTTTAAGACCAATAATATAAAGGGGACAAAAAGGTGTAAATATATGCATGAGACCGTTATGTAAATGCGGTTTAAGGCCGCGAGCAGTGAATTATAAGAAGAATGGCAAGACCTATTATAGGAGCCTATGCGAAGCCTGCTCAACCAAAGGTGTGTATCACGGGATACCTAGATGGTATAGAGCCGGTTATAGGACCAAGGATACTTGTGATAAATGCGGTTTTAAATCAAAACACAGTGAAGTTTTTAGGGTATTTCACGTGGATCAAAACCTAGATAATTGTAGGCATGCTAATCTAAAAACAGTTTGCGCAAATTGTAGAACAGTATTAGCCAAAGAAGGTATACGCTGGAAACAAGGAGATTTAGTGCCCGACTATTGATGCTATTTTTTTATACAGATCGTCAATAGTTGAATCATTTGTTATTTCGTGGTCAAACTCAGTACCTACCCATGCCCATTCCGAAGCATGAATCTTTTTATCTTTCATTTCATTTATGAATAAATTTGAACCGGCATTTGCTTGAACAGCAGCATCATACCATTCAGGTAATTCTCCTCTTTTGACCCAAATAATCTTGCCACCAAGTTCCTTAATTGCTTTAATTTCGTTAGGAAAACGCACATCACTAACCACTACATTATCTCTACTTTGACGCAGTTTATTTTCTAAAGAAGCAATCCAAATGTCATCATGAAACGTTCTACGGCATACTTCAGTTCCCCAATACTGTAAAACCCAACGAGGTGTAAGAGTTGGCATTGTTAAGCGTTTTGCCCACCATTCATCTACCTGTTCTCTCCATTCTCTTGATTCTTTTGTTCTTCCTTCCAGCATGGTTCTATCCCAGCCAAAAACAGCAGCAACAGAATCCTTTAGAGAATCTGCGAAACTTTCTCTACGGTACTCATGGAAGTTTACAAGGTAATCAGCAACTGTATCTTTACCGCAGCCGATAAATCCGCAAACGCCTATAATCATATAACTCTCCTTTAAAGTTATATTATAGCGTCTTTAGATTATATGTCAAGTGTTTAATAGAAGGGTTTTGGCTGTCCTGGCTTGCCTGTATTAAGTTTTCTTGCCAAAACGCTTGCTGTGTTGATTGATTTGGTTCTTTGCTGTCTGCGTGCCTGTGTTGGTGAAGTTCTAGCACGAGTGGTTTTCATTTTTTGAGCTCTAGCAACATTGTATTGTTGAACGCACTTTGAAGGATGGCTCACTTGCCTACCTGCTCTTGGACCCGTTGAACAGCGGAATCTTAATTTAGTTTTTCCACCCTTGGCCGTGCCACTGGTTCTTCCCCATACCATCTTGGCGACTTCATTATAGATTTCTTCGTGTTCTTCTGTGATAAATTCTGATGCTTTCATTAGCCTATAATCCAACTGTATCCTTGGCCGCCTGCAACTTGTGTTCCAAGTTCCATAGTTAATCTTTCAATGTCGTTGAAACCTTCCTGCTTGATGCTGGCTCCGTTGAGTGCTGTTCCACCCTGTGGACCTGCAATTGAAGCAAACTTCTCACGTGCCTGTCCTAGCATAACTTTACAGTTAGCAAGTGTATAATCTTTAATCCACTGTCCAGCATATACATCTTCTATGATTACATAGTCCGGCTTTTCGTTGTATGCCCAGAGCAATACTTCTTCAGTTCCTCTTGGACGTTGCATAATAATTAATTTTTTACTCTGTGGGTTCCAAGTAAAATTAATGAATGATCCAAACATCTTTCCAACAAGTTCTTGGTACTGTGCAAACAATTCGTATGTTGCCAGTCCTCCCATGTTGGTTGAACTTAACAAATAGGTATTTGTGTAAGCAAGGTTAAATGGTTCGAATACTGTTCCACCTGTTCCGCTACCTGTTCTGGAACCAACGCTTCTTCTATAAATCTGTCTTATTTGAACTATTTCTTTAGGAAGAATATATTCATTCTGATCCTGCTCTAGAGAAAGCGTGATGTAACTTTCTTCTACAGAATTGTCTGATCGTTGTCTAAAAACGCCAAGGGCACGCTGAAGTGCTGTTTCGTAGTGTTCGGGGTCAAGTTCAACGTCGATCATGCCATCACCTAGCATTAATCTAACGTAGTCGAATACTTGTTGTTTTGCTTTGTCAATTTGGCTCATATAACTATTTATGCCTTGTGCTAGAAACGGTAAATACATATGTTATGCCAAGACTAAGTTTATATCGCCCAGAAAAGGGCAACGATTACAAATTCATCGACAGAACTGCATGGGAGATGTTCCAAGTGGGCGGTACTGATGTGCTTATGCACAAGTACCTAGGAGCCGTAGCGACTGCAAAAACTGCCACGCCCAGCGAGCCTAGTTATGATACCCTAAGCCCTACAAATATACAGGACATGCTGTTTCTCGAGAACAGAGATAGAAAGTACGATCCTGATGTGTATGTTATGCGTGGGGTTTATAACGTACAGGACATAGATTTTAATTTAAGCCAATTTGGATTATTCTTACAGAATGATACTATTTTTATTACTTTCCACATTAATGATACTGTGGAAAAACTAGGCAGAAAGATTATACCAGGCGATGTTATTGAACTACCACATCTAAAGGATGAATATGCACTTAATGATTTAAACTATGCCTTGAAGAGATTTTATGTTGTTGAAGATGTAAATCGTGCTGCTGAAGGATTTTCCGTAACATGGTATCCACATCTATATCGCGCGAAATGTAAACCACTAGTAGATTCACAGGAGTTCAAGGACATCCTGGATGGAATTGCAGATGCAGAAAACTTCAAAGGTACATGGAATCCAGATTCTACATATTATCCAGGCGATACGGTTACAGCACCCAATGGCGAGAAGTACACAGTAATTAGAGAAGTGACAGGAATTGCTCCGCCAGATACAACCTACTATAAACTTGCAGATACTCTCAAGGACATTATGTCCACATATGAGAAGGAAATGCAAATTACACAGGCTGTGCTTAATCAAGCAGAAGCAGACGCTCCTCAGAGTGGATACGATACAACTAAACTTTATACATTGCAGAGAGATGAAACAGGCAAGACAGAACTGGTATCTGCAGATACCACACTGGATGATGCAACACTTGAATCTGTTACTGCTGACACGGTGTTCCAATCTGCCGAAGCCAATGGATACAAAGGATACTTACTTGAAGATGGAATTCCGCCTAATGGTGCTCCGTTCACACAAGGCATAGCATTCCCAATAGGACCGGCAGAAGGACAATTCCATTTACGAACAGATTACAAACCAACAAGATTGTTCCGTTACGCAAAAGGAAGATGGAGCAAGGTAGAGGATGATGTGAGAACAAACATTACTAATCTTGGACCTAGTGATATTGCAGCAGGTGCTGACTTCGCAGGAAAAGTTGAAAAAGAAAATCTTAAGAGTTCGTTTATTAATAACACAAATGAAACTGTTATCGAGGGAGAAACAGTTAAAGAACGACAGAGCTTATCCAAGGCTCTTAAACCAGAGGCAGATAATTAATGCGTATTGAAGAAATATTCGGCTTTGCAACAACAGCACCGAAGAAAACCACAGTTAAGAAAAAAGTACGGAAAGACGATGACGAGCCTCTTGCGATTAAGTTACAACAACGTAGAGCCGCTGCCGCAAAAGGTGATAAAACAGCGTTCACACACGATTTTAAAAAGGCAAATAAATAATGGATTTTTTCTACGACGGACAGATTAGAAGATATGTAACACAGTTTATGAGAATCTTCATTGGCTTCAAATACGAAGCAGGTAATGGGGATCAACAATCTGTGCCTGTAATGTACGGTGATCTAACAAGACAGGTTGCAAACATCATTAGAGAAAATTCAGAAAATAAACTTCCTACAGTTCCTAGAATGGCTTGTTATGTTACAGGTCTTGAAATGGATACTAGCAGACTATCTGATCCCACGTTTATTAGTAAAGTAAACATTAGAGAAAGAGATTATTACATTGACGAAACTAGCGGAGAACGAGTGTATACTGGTGCTCCCGGCAAGAGTGTTACAGTCGAAAGACTAATGCCAACACCTTATAAGTTAACAATGAAGTGTGACATATGGACTTCCAATACTGATCAAAAATTACAATTACTTGAACAAATTTTAGTATTGTTTAATCCAGCACTAGAAATACAAACCACAGACAACTACATCGATTGGACTAGTTTAAGTGTTGTTTACATGACAGGTATGAATTTTACTTCCAGATCAATTCCTGCAGGAGTTGATTCAGACATTGATATTTGTTCGATAGATTTTGAAATTCCTTGTTGGATTAGTCCTCCGGCCAAAGTTAAGAAACTTGGAATTGTTAGAAGCATTATTGCTAACATCTTCAGTGAAGAAGGTGATGTCGTTAACATTTCATCATTGATTTACAATCAATCAAATTCAAATACTGTATATACAAATGCAAGATATCCTGTATTGCTTTTCAAAGCAAACAATGGTCAAGATTATGATTATGAATTAACAATACTCGATCAATATTCAGCAATACAATCCTTAGGCCTAGACGAAAAGGATTATGTTAATGGAAGGAAATTAGATTGGAATGCTGTTTTAGCAACCCTAGGAAACTTTACAGCAGGAACTAGTATGATTCATTTTAGACAAGCCGACGGAACGGAAGTATCAGGAACCATAGCAATTAATCCAGTTGATCCTTTCATTCTCTTGGTGAGCATTGATAGAGATACACTAAAAGAAAATACTTTAATTGTCAGCACACAATATCCAGATGGTAGAGGAACTATTAATGCTATTGTTGATCCAACAAGATATAATCCTATTGGAAAATTGGGCACTGTTCCTACAGGACACAGATTTCTTGTTTTGGAAGATGTAGCAGATGATGCCTCGGGTTGGAAAAACTCTGATGCTACAAACACATCTATCAAAGCAAACTCAATAGTAGAATGGGATGGCAGTTCTTGGACTATTATATTTGATCCTGCAACTGTTATAAGCACAACATATGTTTCTAATTTAACCACAGGTATACAGTACAAATGGGACGGTATACAATGGCTTAAATCTTTCGAAGGCGAATATGCACCAGGATATTGGAGATTTGATCCAGAAGGCGCATAAGTATTCGTATGCAAAAACGTGTAGGACTATTATATCTTTCTTTATCAACAAGAAGAATTCTACTTATATTAGAAAACGATAAGTGGACTGTTCCTACATTCTCAAAAGAAAAATCAGTGATCGAAGACAGTAAGGATGTGCAAAAAAAATTTGCTGAGGGCAAGATTTTACCTATAGAACTTTATCTTTCCAAGGACAAGGGGTTCGAATATGGAACATACATTTGCCTAGTAAATGAAGAATTTTTAACAAGAACTGTAGCAACATATTGTTGGGCTGATTTGGATTATCTCCCCAAGAATGTTCATGTGGGGTTAAAGAGCACATTAAATAATAATTTAATAAGAACTAAAATTGAAACAGTATTGGAGTTAGAGGATGCTATCGCTATATAAATCAGAAAAATTTCAGAATGAAGTTCGTTCCTTTAGAGACAGAATTTCCAAAGTTGACGATCTAAGATTAAAAACTAATTTAGAAAATCAACTTAGTAAATTAGAATCTATAGTTAAATCTCTTGACTCACAGTTCGAAGAAATGATTTATAGTAAACAGATAGGATCTAATAGTAACGATTCTAGAAGCAAGATATCCGACATACGAAAATTTTTAGATTCTAAATTATTAGACTTTGAAAACGGAAAAAAACTTTCTATTAAATAGAATTGAAATCTTTGATTGTTATACTACCCACCATGGCAGCATGGTTTTGACATTGATATCTATAGCCTCCTGATATAGCAGAAGGTATTCTCCAATACAAAGTTCCGGAATCTTTTCCTTGTGCAGCAGCACCAGTAGAAACAGTTCCGTCTGTTGCAACGTGAACTAGTCCTGTGTTGTATGCAACTCCCGCTCCTGTTTGTATTTCAAAAGGATGTCCTGTGGCATTTAATTTAAAAGCCATAGTAGTTCTATTAATTGCATATATTGTAGGATTACCACCAGCATAATGACTATTAAACAGATAAGCACTAGTGCCAGAGTTGGTCACTTCCAAGGTAAACATCGCAGGCATGTATATTTCGTCAATTGTTAATCCTGCAGCAACAGCATCTGTTAACAAAGAAAACTCAGGAACACCAGAAACCACTGTGCTGGCAATGGTTATTGTGTCTGTTCCGGCATTGGTTGTAATATTCATTCCAGTGCCAGCAACAATTGTTAGGGTATCAGTAGTAGAATCCGCTACAATATTATCCTGTCCACCAACTGCTATTGTGTTGAAAGAATTTGTAGATCCTCCAGCGGATGCAGCAATAGTAATTGTGTTTGTTGCATTATCCGTTGTTATGATAACGTTTGATCCTTGTGCAAAGGTTACACTATCTGACAGTTGTGATGCAGTTACATCAGACTGACCGCTAACACTAAAGGTAGAAAAACTGTTGTTTGTGTTTGTGACAGTTAAAGCACCTTCATCGTTAGTAGTAGTTGATATTCCATCACCTCCCAAGATAGAAAGTACTTCTCCTGATTGAAGTATTCTCTGTGTCGAGTCGTCCGCAGCGATAGTAATCTCACTACTTCCTCCTGCCCCACCACCAACACCCGCAGATGATGCTTTTGCTAAAAAATCAGCATTTGAAACATTATCAAGATCGCTTCTAGCAAGTGTGTGCCCGCCGGTAGTATTCCCATCATATAGCCTTAAGGAATTGGTATCTCTATCAAAGAATATTTCACCACTGGTTCCAGACTTTCTTCCAAGATAGTCCGTTTCTCTGGGTATTAATCTAACTGCGGTTAAAACTGGAATTTTCGACATACTGTATTTATGCGATAAGTAATAGAGTTATGTTTGACGCGACAAAAGAAATAAACATTAAATTTGAGAACAAATACAACAGCACATTTGTTAGAGCTAATCATTGGTTAATTACTGCTAACAAGGAAGACATATATTCTAGCGAAGATCCTGAAAAAGCCTTGGCCGATCTTTGGCAGTCTCATTTTAATGCTAGGATTATAAAGCAGGACGGAAAGCCCTATAAACTATCGTTTGATAGCCAGGAAGATCTTACCGTGTTTATGCTAAAGTGGGGCTAACTTTCCAGAGCTTCTTAAGTTCGATTTCCACACCTAATTTTCTAGCTCTGTCATATACTTCGTCAGCAGCATTTTCACCGTAAAAAATTTCGCAGTAATTTTTATCAAGATATAGGTCGTGTGTGATTATGTACATTTCATACATAGGATTGTGTGCAGCGTAGATTCCGATACTACCAGGAGTGTATGAAATTTGTTCCCATAAACTAATATCGTCGATGGAAGGAACTTGCCGATCGTTCCAATCCGTAAACATTGGTCTGTTATTTACTGCTGCTACCTTTACTGCAAGGTCCCAAGGATTGTTGAATATTTCCTCAGTGTCTTTAAACAGAGACATACTAGGTATCTAATTTTGGATTTTTTGCGTCTGGATCTTTATAATCGGTTGCCCAAGCAACATTATCAATTTTAACCCATGATGTAGATGCTTCGTCCCATTTATAAAATGTATCTTCGGTTGCAGGAGATGGTGTTGGTGCAACCCATGTATTTCCGTCCCAAGTCCAACTTGGATAAGGTTGTGCAGGTCTTGATTTTTTATAATCAAATGTTCCTGTGATCCTATCGGATGTATCGTTAATGCTTGCCCAAGTTGTTATTACATAATCGGTGTCAGCAACTAGGTCAAGATGCATGTTTGTAACAGGAGTTTTGTCAGTTGTTTCCCATTTTGCACCGTTTGGAGGCCAGGATGTTTCGGCAACGACACCCTCTTTATTAGATACAGAAATACCAAATTTTACGTGTGTTACAAAGGTTACTTCAGCATCCGACACAATTATTGCATCTAATCTTTCTGCAAGACCATTATCGTTGACTGTTTCAAAAACCCATTTAAGTTTTACTGTATCAAATATTGCTTTGATTATCATGTTTTTTTGGCTCCGTAATATACTCTTTTATTTATCACTATTTAATGATCAAGATTAAAAGTTATGAGCGAACCAGGCTATAAATATATGCATAGTTAATGCGAAGTTAGGAGATTAAGAATAAATGGCTCAATTCCAGATAGGAGGGTTTTATCCTGGAGAAATAACCCCCGATAGCGTAGTTGGTGGTTGTATCAGCATCTACGAAAAGGCTTGGCCCAACCCATTAGAAACAATTAAAAATATAGAGGCTGAAGTCGCAAACCCAGATTCAGGTGTTCATTGGACAAAGGCCGAAACTTTTGGAAATGGACCCTTTAGTACACAAAGAACAAACATGGTTTTACCTGTTAGCCAACTGGCTACTATGGCTGAAAGCAAGGTTTGTCAGAATATACATAATCAAATGAGAATGAATCTTCTTGCTTCTAGTGTTCCTTATGCTAGAAGATATGGAATTGAGGAAGAAATGTATCATGAAGATTATCAACTATTAAGATACACTGGTGGACAGGAATACAAAAAACACTACGACGGATCAACTGATATCGGAAGGGTTATTTCAGCATTAATATATCTAAACGATGATTACGAAGGCGGAGAACTAGAGTTTCCAAATTACGGAATTACAATCAAACCACAGGCAGGAATGATGATACTATTTCCATCAAACTTTGCATATGCACACATTGCACATCCTGTAAGACAAGGCACCAAGTACGGTCTTGTAACTTGGATTAGAGATAGAAATAATTTTTAATAATGTTTAGTTTCTTTTTTAAAAGATCAACGGTTACACTAGATTGCTTTACCAATCTACCATATGTCTATGACTTCGCAAAAATAGACAAGGCAGTTAAATTTATTCCCGACTGGTGGAAAAATACTCCTAGAACAATCGAAGGAAAGGAACACGGAACAATTAAAAATTGTCCTGGATTTATTGATTACTATGCCACGGGTATTGTTATGCCTTCGTGGTTTGAAACTAATATTACAATACATTCGAAAAATGATCCGGAAGAAAGATGGTATAGTTTTCAGAGTTCAAACAACGATTTTGATGTTTCTAAATCGCATGCACCTTATCAGTTTGAAAACTTTGCAGGATTTGATGGAAAGAATATTAAGATCGAAACTCCTTGGGTTCTTAAGACCAAACAGAAAGTAGATTTTTTAGTAACACAACCGACATGGAATCACAGAGATATGCTTACGCATTTTTCTGTATTACCAGCCGTTGTAAATTATAAATATCAACACTTTACAAATATTAATATGTTTGTAATCAATAAGGATGAAGAAAGGGTATTAAATATTCCACCGCTAATGCCTATGATAATGTTGCATCCTTTGACTGACAAGAAAGTCGAAATAAAAACGCATCTTGTTGACGACAGAGAGTGGAATAGGTTAACGGGTGTGTATAACCTAATAATAAGAGATGATGAAGGATACAAGAAGAAAAAAGAAATTTATAAAAAAGTTTCAAAGTGTCCTTTCCATAGGGGGTAAGAATGGAGAATGTAAAAGAGTTTAAAAACAAAGGATATACTAGAGTTAACGGAGTATTGACAAAAGATATTGTTGATATTGTTACTCAATATGCACTGTTTGACGAATTACAAAATTTATCTCCTGAAAAAAATGCAGCAGGTAATAATGCACAGGTTCCTGATGCACATTCTAAATATGCAGATCCTCTAATGGAAACTATTCTTTTACACGTTAGAACTGCGGTGGAAAAAAATACAGGACTAGAACTATCACCAACTTATTCGTATTTTAGGGTATATAGAAACGGAGATGAACTAATTCCACACAAGGATAGACCAGCCTGTGAAATTTCAACAACTATTTGTTTTGGTTATAGTTACGATAATTCCTATAATTGGCCCATTTACATGGAAGGAGAATCAGTTGATTTAAAACCTGGAGATATGGTTGCTTATAGAGGATGTGATCTTAAACACTGGAGAGAAAAGTTCATGCCCAAGGAAAAACATTATCATGTGCAAGGATTTTTCCATTATGTTGATAAGAACGGACCACATGCTGATTGGAAATTTGATAAGAGAGACAATTTAGGAATTAACAAAAAGATGTTGGATAGAAAATCATACATTATTAGAACAGAAACAGATTGGTATTAACGAGAGAGAATTTTATGGCAATTACAGTATATTGGGCAAGTTTAGAAAGAGAATGGATGTTAGCAAAAGAACCAGAATCTGTTGCTAAATTATTCTATGAAAAAGATATGCACGATACAGATAATCTAAATGCACAATTAAACTATTGTCCATCATTTAATAAGAATCTTAAAAATGTTTATGCATTAAGATCTATATACGATTATTCATTTAAGATCGATGGGGATAAAGTTTGGTCTCCTGATCGAGATCAAGAGTTTTTTGATATGCATGTAAATATAAGAGATATCAAGAGAAGATTGTTTTCTTTCAAACAGTGTTTTCTATTCTTCACAGAAGAGGATAGCCTACCAGTTACTTTCTATGAGTATCCGTATTTAGAAGATAATAATATTACAGAACGATGCATGATAGTTGCAGGTCAATTTGATATCGGAAAATGGTTTAGGAATACTGAGTTTGCGTTTTACTTGAAAAAAGATTATAATGAATTTAAAATCCAACAGGATGAAGTGTTTACGTATCTTAGATTTCATACAGACGAGAAAATTAATTTTAAACAATTTAGACCAACTCAACGAATATCAGAATTAATTGCTGATGGATTTGCCTGTAATCAAATATGGCAACCATTAAGAAAATTAGAGAACTACTATAGGATTTTTAAAAACAAAAAACTAGCACTAAGAGAAATAAAGGAAAATTTACTATGAAGAGTCCAAAAAGCGTATTAGTTGTAGGAGGAGGAACAGCAGGATTAATTGCTGCAATAATCCTCAAGAAGGGACTTAGCAATTTAAAAGTAGATGTTGTCCATTCAAAGAACATTGGCATTGTAGGAGTCGGCGAAGGATCTACTGAACACTTTCGCAACTTTATGAATTTTGCAGGAATTAATCAACATCAGATTATCAAAGAGTGTGATGCTACATACAAGTCTGGTATTATGTTTACTAATTGGGGTCCTAAAAATTATTTGCATAGTGTTGGCGAACCTTTCAATAATAAGATGGGTTTGTATCCACACGTATACGCTAGGCAGATTGGAAACAATATCGATTACGTAAATAGTGGTCTTTTGTGGAATAACAAACTAGAACAATTTTGGCTAAACAATAAAGAAAACCCTCCATTCAATCAATTTCACTTTAACACACATAAACTTAATGATTTCATGATCAAGCATGCTAAGAAAACTGGTATTGGAATCTATGAGGATGATATCCAAGATGTTATGTTAAATCAAGATGGAGAAATTGACAAACTAAAAGGTAACAATATGGAATACGATTATGATTTCTATATTGACGCCACAGGTTTTAAAAGATTGTTAATGGATAAACTGGGAGGAAAGTGGCAATCCTTTGGTGACGTTTTAAAAATGAAGGCGGCAATCACATTCCAAACAGAAGACACATCAGAATATAATCTATGGACATTGGCGCATGCAATGGATGCAGGTTGGCTATTTAGAATTCCTGTCTGGGGTAGGCACGGCAATGGGTACATTTATGATAGCGATTACATTGACAAGGACCAAGCAAAAGCAGAAGTTGAAAAACTTTACGGCAAAGAAATTAATATAGGAAAAGAATTTAAGTTTGACCCAGGTCATATTGATCGTGCATGGATTAAGAATTGTGTTGCTATCGGACTTAGCGGAAGTTTTGTTGAGCCGTTAGAAGCATCATCGATTGGAACTAGCATACAACAAGCATTTATATTGCTTTATAAGATTATCAATTATGATGAAAAGGTTATTGATACCTATAATCATTCGTTTGTAAAAATTATGGAGAACATAAGAGACTTTCTTGTGTTACATTACATAACACCAAGGCAAGATACTCCCTTTTGGAAAGACTTACAAAATGCTCCACTACCCGATAGTCTTGGAAAGAAATTAGAAATTTGGAGGAACAAACTTCCTAATCCAGAAAACTTTAATGATCAAACAGATTATTGCTTGTTTTGGCACGATAACTTTACCGTAGTGATGGAAGGTCTTAATTTATTCGATAGAAAAGCAATTTTAAATGAATACATGATGCAGAATCAAGATATCAAGGATGATGCTGATCGTGTTATTAAGGAAATTGCTCAGAAAGACGAAACCATGGAAACCATGGGCCATAAAAAGATGATCTCAATAATCAGAGACCATCTTGAATTAAGAGACAGTTAAGAATATAACCACATTTTATCGTTATCTACCCAATGCTTGTGCATTGCTAAATCAACACCAAATGATTTGGCTCTATTAACAACTCTTTGTAATGCTCCTTTGCCGTAAAATGTTTCTAGTTTAGGTGATTCTCCCTGACGTTCGTTCCATCCGAATCTCATCAAATAAAACTCAGCATACGGAAGCCATGCAGCGTATAATCCAAATGTTGCACTATCTTCGTAGATAACTTCCCAAAGATCAACATCGTCGATGTTTAATTCTCTGGAATAATCCCAATCCTGTTTTGGTGGTAATTGTAATTCGTTTGAATCCATCCACTTAGATTCAAAATGTTCTCCGCTGTCTACTACAATATTGTAGGTTGTTTTAAAAAATGGCATACTGTTATTTAACTCCTTTTCCGTAGATATCATCGGTATAGATTGCATCTACATTAAATGATATTATTGTCTTTCTATTTACACTTGTATTAGGTAGTGTTTTATGAAGTATAAAACTTGGAAATACTACAACGTCACCCTCTTTTACATCTAGTGTTATTTTATTTCCTGTATACGGTTCGATTAGTTGTGTTCTTGGTGAATCGTCTGGTAATTCAAGATAATAAACATTAGTAAAATTAGCACTATGCGTGTGCCAGCCGTGTTCACTATTTTCTAAATACTGCTGAAACCAAATTTCATTTAGTTTATAACTACCAAAGCCTAATTCTCTATACATATCAAGTGCATGTGAAGTTAATGAATTCTTAATATATTTGAACCACGGTCTATCAAAGTTCTGTGAATCAAACCAATCAGTCTTAGTAATGTTGACTTCAGCAATTTCTACCATAGGAGATTTAAACGGTGCATTGCCTAATAAATCAAGTAGCGTATTTTTTATTTTTTCGTGTTCAGAAAATTTAGATTTAAGATAAACACATTCTAATTTGTTTTTTATCATAGAATAAAATTTCCACTTACACTTATTCTAGTATGATCTGTCCAGAAAGGTGGAACATAGTGTTTTAATCCTGCAGGAAATATAAGCATTAGATTATCAAAAGGATTGACTTTAAAATAATGATGCATGAACGTGCATATCTTTTCACCATATTCAAAAACAATACTACCCGCAACTGGTGTATTTGTGTCTGCTTGATTTTCTAAAATTTCTTGCGGAACGCTACAGTATATCACAAATGATAAAACTCCTTTGTGGTCGTGCGGAGGATTAAAATCGTGTTTCTTATTAAAGTTTACCCAAAGACTTTCTAACTTAATATTTTTGTACTGTTCTACATCCACAGCACCCTTATACTGCATTCTTATCATATCAAAGAATGTATTAACCTTATCCTTGAGAACAGGTTCCATTTCTGTTTTATACTCGTCGCTGAAGGTATAACTTCTTCCATACTTCAAATTACCGGCAAGGTTATGATTAAAATCATCCTTTTCTGATAATTTTTTTGATTCGTCAAGCAAAGATTGGACTATTTCTTGTGTTAATGTTGTTTGAAATATAGGTGGTCCAAAAGGATATATTACCTTATCGTTTTTGGCATTGGCTGCGTATGCTGAATCTGTGACAAACTGTTTCTGTTCCATACAGATATTTATTGTCAGCCGTTTTTGGATTTAGTTATTGTGATTACAACAAGTATCTTACAACAACGATTCCTGGACCACCAGCAGCACCGTACGAGTTACCACCTGGATGTGAGTTACCGTGGCTTGGGTTTTCAGCACCACCACCGCCACCACCGCCGGTATTGGTTCCACCCTGACCACCGTTTCCGTTGGTTCTGTGATCTCCACCTGCGCCTGCGTTGAGTGCGGATCCACCGCCGTTGTTCTGTCCTGCTGGGCCGCCACCGCCACCGCCGCCGCCACCTAGGCCGCCAAAGCCTCCGTGTGGTTGTGGAGCATTGCCTGGATGCCAGCCACCGCCTGCACCGCCTGCCCAATAATAGTTTGTTCCTGTGATTGAACTCTGTCTTCCGTTACCGCCGTAGCCACCACCTGATGGTCCTGAGTTTTGGCCGCCGCCTCCAGCGCCGCCTCCACCTGCACCATGTGGACCCGATGATCCGCCATGTCCGCCATAACCTGTACCGGATAAAGGTTGGCCGCCTTGGTTGTTACCACCACCACCACCTAGGTGTGATGCACCACCGCCCGATCCACCTGGGTGTCCTGGACGATAGTTTCTGTGGTTACCACCACGTCCGCCACCGTTTGCAGTGATTGTTGAAATTGTTGGCCCTGAGAAAGTAGTATTTCCGCCCGTTGTGTTACCGGAAACGTCATCAGTTCCTGACTGTGCGCCACCGCCACCTCGGCCAATTGTAAAGTCTCCTGCTGGTAGTGCTGCTCCGCCGGTAACGACCATGCCGCCTCCGCCGCCTCCGCCGCCGTGGCGTCCGCCACCTGCTCCGCCACCACCGATGAATATTCCTTCAATGGTTAGTGCGCCTTTGACTAACCCTAGCATTCCTTGTAGTGCAGGATCTTTTGCCTTTACGCTAAATGTTCCGTCATCTGTAAACATGTGGATTCTGTATCCACCTGCTGTGTATACTTGATTACCGCCAGTAATCTCAAATTTGTCAAGGATACTCTCGCCATCTTTTTTTGGCGTGTCATAGTTTCCTCTAATACTACTAATAAATGGCATTATGTTCTCCTGTATACATATTTATTCTACGCTGTATGTCCCGTTACTATTAAACTGGCTAATTTGATAACCGCCCGCTTGTGATTGAGATCCACCGCTTGCTGCTGTGAGTGGAATGTGATCAACTACTATCCAATTATTCGCTGCTCTTTTTCTCACTAATAATTCTTCGTTTGCGAACATTAAGCCTTCTTTGTTTACTGTAACACCTGCTTCTTTTGTTAACGTAACGTTTCCTGAACCTGTTCTGTTAATGTGTACCACTGATCCCACAGGAAAGTTTGTTGTTGAATCATTTGGAATAATTACCTGAACGTCCGTTCCGTTGTTCATGTTAACCACCTTGTCTCTGTCAGACAACGCAATAGTATATGCTGTGGTTTGTGTTACTTCTGTTCTTAATGATCTTACAGTTCCATCTACTAGCATTGCATCACAGTTAATTTCACCCGTGCTTGGAGTATATGTTAGTTTAGAACTTGATGTTGATACTTGAAGTAATGTTCCGCTTGTGGCAGTTCCAAAGATTAGGTATTCTGCTGAACTTCCTGAAGTATCATCTGTAATCTGTGCGCCAGTTGTTACCCAACTTAATGTACCTGATGCATCTGATACCAATGATTGATTTGCTGCGGTTGCGTCCTGATCCGGTAGTACCCAAGTTAAATCGCCTGTGATTGTTGCCGGTGCTTGAAATCCTACATAGTTGGTGCTGTCAGCATCACCAAAACGCAATGCGCTTTGATTTTTCATTAAAGTATGACCATCTAATTCGACTATACCTGTCCCTGTAGGATCAATTGTAATATTCGCATTTTCTTGTGCAGTAAGAGTAGTATTGGATGCGCTTAATCCACCTAATCCTGATCCTCCTGCTACACCACCATGTACTTTTCTAGCCATTTTTTACTTTCCTAATATCATTATGCTGTAGATGTTTCAATGCCCATACACACTGCTGAAATTCCAGTGTTACTAGCATAAACACTAATAATTTTACCTGCATCCAAAACAATACCCGTTCTTTCTAAAACACCTTTTCCTGAAAGTGATACATCGTATTCAATGAATTCGGCGTTACTCGGTGCTGAAGGAGGAGTTGTAGTGGTAATTGCAATTCTGCAAGTTACTGCTGTTGATCCTCTGTTGAGCAGGTTGACACTCACTACTGAAAAAGTGTCTGCTGGAGCAGTATACAACGCAGTATAAGTCGTTGCTGCCAGATCCTGTGTTCCTAATCTTCCTGTTGCCATTTATTTGTTCTCCATAGTTATTTATGTCAAAAAGTAATTAAACGCTAAAGGCATACCAACAACGCCACCCTGGAAGTTGAATTTACCCTTCATTTCAATTATACCACCAGTTGTGGTAGTAATTTCGTTATTTGCGATGTAGATAAAGCCCGCTGTCACGCTGTTAACGTTCAACGATGCACCACCACCACCAATTTGTGAGCTAATATATGCTTTAATTGCTCTTTGTGTTGGAACAATACTATCACTATTTTCAGTAAAGAATGGATCAGTACTAAATTCAGTAATACTTGCAGATCCGCCACCTAATGTAACTTCACCCAATGTAAGTTCCTGTAGTCCTGAAATATTGAATGCATCAGCGTTCAACGTTGCAACACCAGTTGACTGTTCAATACTAAACAAATCGCCAACCCTAAAGTTACCGTCTTGGTCAGTTGATGTAAAGAACACTCTACCGCCGCCACTATCAACAGTCTCGTTAGCCTGTACAGGACTTTGTGTTGGTATTCCTGGATAGTTAGTTTCCGTAAAGTTACCCGTTCCAATATCTAGGAAATCGTGTCCTGTCAATCTAACCTGAGAGTATCTAATTCTTGTTGTTATTGCTGTGCCGTGTTCTGGCGAATCAAACACACTCATGTCAGGTGATATTTGTAAGAATGCAGTGTACGAACCATCATACGCTCCGAGCAGTGTTAATACCTGCACGAGTTTAAACACTCTGTTTGGTAAGTGAGCAAACACCACGTTTGAACCGACTGCTGGAACCTTAGATAATCTTCTAACAGCAATGAATGAACCACTTTGATAGAAGTCTGCGTATCCATCGCCTGTGTCAATATCTGCACTTGCTGATATATAACCTGTTCCTCTATTTCTAAAGGAAGGATTACCTAATACTCCGTTTGCTAATCTAACACTTGTTGGTGCTTCGTATGTGTTATTAGGATCCGTAATAGTTAATGACGGTGCAGTTGTATAACCTGAACCTGGTTCATGTATTCTGATAGCAAAGATTTTGTTTTCTGCAACAAATGCTCTCGCAACTGTTGTTGCTCCTGCGCTTGTTTCACTTGCTACAGTTCCTGATGTATCATCAATTGAAATAAACTTACCAGTTTGATCAGGATTACCAAACGCAGTTGCTATAAATCCGTTAGCACTTGTGCTTAGTGTTCTAGAAGTCCATGTCATACCATCCGGTGATGTAGCACCAGTGTTGTCAGTGTCATTTACTGCAAGGAATACACCCTGTCCATATTCAACGTGGCTCCAAGTCTTAGTTGCTGGAAGTGTTGTTTCAGTCCAGTTAACACCCTTGTCTAATGAAATTGCTGCCTTGGTTCCTGAAGTGTTTGAAACTGCAACGAATCTATTGTTACCGTATGTTACAGATTTCCAATTTGAACTTGAAAGGCCTGTTCCCGCTGACCATGTTGTGCCATTATCTAGTGAATATGCAACGTTTGATCCGCCGCTTGCAATTGCTACCCAATAGCCGCCACCGTAAGCAACGCTTTCCCAAGTTGTAGAAGCAGGCAAGTTTCCGCCAGCAGTCCATGTTGCACCACCATTTGTGGTAACAGCAGTTGCATTGCTTCCTGTCTTGATTGCTACCCATTTACTGTCGCCGTATGCAACATCAACCCAGTCGCCTGTGCTAGGTAAATTACCACCAGCAGTCCATGTTGCGCCACCGTCTTCTGAGTATGCAGTATCGTCAATTCCTACTCCGCCCGCAATTGCAATAATTCTTGCTGCGTTTGGAGTTGCCTTACCTACTGTGGATGTAAATGTTCCAGGACCTGTTGCAACAAATGTTGTTCCTGCAACAATCGAACTTGATCCAATAGTTAACCAAGGTGTGTCACCTGATTCTGTAATTGTGTAGGATCTACCAGTTATAAATGTTCCTGCAAGTTCTTCCGTTGCAATTCTACCACCTGCAATCGATGTCCAAGTAGTTGAAACAGGTAAAGTTGTTACCGCTGACCATGTTGTGCCATCTTTACTGTAGTTTACAGTATTTCCGCTGGCACTTGGAAGTGCAACAAAGTTTCCGCCTGATCCAAATCCTTCTTTATCAAATGCTGTAATAGCACCCGTAACTGAGTTTACACTAGTAACAGTTAATACTAAATTATTTGTTGATGTACCGTTTAACGAAGTACCATTAAATGTTAAAGTATCGTTAATTGCATAACCTGTTCCGCCACTATCTAATCTTACTAGATACTTCGATCCTTTCTTGGTAATATCAAATACTGCGCCTGTTCCAGACCCAGAAGTTGAATCAGCACTAGTGTTTTCAAAACTTTCGTAAACATTGCTGTAAGCAATATCTGCCCAAGTTGTCGAAGTAGCCAACGTTTTAGCAGTCGTTGTAAACGGAGGTGCTGTAAACGTCAGTCTTGGTTCAATAGTATAAGTTGTAGAAGCATCTGGTGCAGCGATAGTTGTTCCAGGAAGTATGTGATCAAATCCTGCTGAGCCATCTGATTCTTTTGTTACTGTTGCAACTTTTGTTCCTGAGTTGTAAGTAGCAATATTACCAAATTGTCCAACACCAGTACCACCTGTTAGATAAATTCTCATACCAACGTATGCTGTCGAAGTTTCAGAATCAGTAGCAGCAATGGTAATTTGTGTTGTTGTACCACCCTGCGCGGTATTAGAATTACTTATGTAACCAAATCCACCAAAGTTTCCTTCTGCTTCAGGTGCTGTTGTCGAATCGTCAACATTGTCTAATAGTCTTACGTTATGAACTGCTCCGTCTCTAAGTTCTTTATCAACTTCCACGGAAGCATTGGCTCCTGCTCCAAATATACCAAACGTTGTTTCAGTGTACTGTTCGCCAGCATTTCCATATTCAAAAAGTAAAACTTGGTTTGCGCCATCAGTAATCACCGAACCAACAGTTGCTTCGTATTGGAATTTGTTATCAACAATTGCAGTTCCTTCAATTTCAGTTGTATCGAATCCTTCTGCAACTGAACCAAAGTCACCGTATGAGTTGTTACCGTTAGTTCCTCTAATTCTACCACCATTGGTTGCTAGGTAACCAACGTGTGAGTAATATGTAAACACAGACACAAGTTCTGCTCTACCATTATTTTCTACCCATGCACCGATACCGTCACTAATAACCTGTGTAAAGTCGTTTGACACCATTGAGTCATTACCGCCGTTATGTAGGTTACCGTCAATCTTTTGACCAATTGCACCGTAACCAAATGTTGTACAGTTTTGAGTGTATGGCGAACGTGCAATAATCCAAGTACGGAAATCGTCTGGACCCCAACCTGGATCTAGTGACACATAAGCACCTGCAGAAACTCTCGAAGTTCCGTATGAGTTTTCTGGTAACAAGTCACCATTCAATCCATTAAGTGTTTGATTTCTAATACCACAACCATTTCTTACATAATAGAAGTCTTCTTCATGGCTTCCTAGTGCTGCGTTAACGTAGTATCTTGCAACGTATCTTGATTTGTAGTTAGATACCCATTCAAGGTCCCATTTAATTGCATCAATGTATGTGTCAACATCTCTTAGGCATAATGCTTCGTTGTAGTACATAGCAACTGTCATGCTACCTGAAGCAGTTGAAAGCGTTAATGATGTTGTTGCATATCTTGTTGTGGCAATTGTAAATGTTGTTGTATTAACAACATCTTGAACATAATAAGTTGTATCTGCACTTATACCACCGAACACCGTTCCTGAAAATCTAACTGCTGTATTTCTTTTTAACCAACTTGTATCACTAATTGTAATTGTGTTTCCAGAAATTGATGTATTAGTTACTGTGTCTGTAAATTGATCATCAATGTAAGCACTAACTTCTGCTTTCAAGAATGCTCTGTTTTGTTCTAATTTAAGTTTAGCATAGTATGCCATTCTAGAATCAGTTGCACAAACAGCACCCTCGTTTGATGCACCATAAAATACTGTGTCTAGCATATCCATGAGTGTTGCAACTCTTGATGCTGCCGTAGCATCGCTGTTCAAGTATGTTGCTGTGTCGCCTGCAATAACACTTGCCAAATACTGGAATGATGCTCTAGTTGCTGCTTTTTGGTTTAGGTCAAACACATCACTCGCGCTTGATCTTAGATATGAGTTTCCAGCAATAAGTGTTGCAAAGTTAGAATTTAACTGGAAGTCAAACATTACTGCTTCCAAAATTAATCTAGTATCTCTTTCACACTTGGCAACGTTGTATGTTAAAGTAGGATATGTTGTAGAAATATAGTTAGTAACTAGCGTTACAAGGGCCTCTTGCTGCGCATCTAAGGTCTCTGCAGCGGTGATCAATGCCGTTGTACTACTTACGGAGTCCGTTGCTGCTGGCATGTCAACTTTGTGTGCAGGAATAGTTAGTCCTGAACCGTTTGATAAAGTAGCAGCACTTCCGCCATAAGTTGTGCTAATTGTTAATTGGTTCGAAGCAGGTATTGATTCAACCCAATATGTTAAGTCTTTTGTCATTCCGTTTGAAGTTTCTAAAGGAATGAAAATATCTCCGACTTGTAAACCGTGATCAGTTAGAGTTGTAATTGTATTTGAAGAAATTGTTGTAATTGTAGAATTTGGTAAATCGGCTCCAGTTGAGTCTCCTCCGACTGCGTTTGTGATTATGTCCAAATGTCCTGTTACAAAATCTCTTGCTGTTGAATTTGCTACATTACTATTTCTATATTGATTGATTGTTGTATTCTTTTTCGTAATTGCAGTATTGTTTACAATATCAATTAATAGAGTTCTCAAGAATGCATGAGATTCTAATGTTTCTCCCTTGATGCTGTCTGGAATCAGTGATGAATTTCCTTCACCGTCCCAATATGCCTTAGCAGCATTTAGGGTTTGATAGTAACCACCGTAGGTTAAGTCATAAACCAATGCGTCAACAATGTGTCCCACGTCCTCTCTGGTATCTGTTTTACCAAATTTTAGATTAGGATAGTTTTCAGCAAACCAGGCAATTATTTCTTCCTGCAAGAATTTTTTATTTTCTTGAATTAAGTGTCTTGCATTTCCAAAAGTTACTAGATATGATGAGTTATAACCAGTTGGATCTGTGTATGTAGCAGTGTGCTTAGTACCAAGTCTGTAATCTACCTGATGTTTCATTACATCAACCAACTTGCTTACTTGGACGCCTGTCACCGCATCGTCAGCCAATGGCCACGATACATCTTGAGTTGCTGTATTTCCAGTTGTTGGAGTTACAGAAGTTCCGCTTACGATGTCTCTTGCAACACTGCTAAAGTGAGCAAGTGTTTGAATTGAATAATAAGAGTCCGATATGTCAAGTGGTCTGTCTGTTGCAGACGCTGCTCTTACCTTGGTAGTTCTTAATTCGTCACCTAGGATACAAGTTTCCGCAGGAACGATGATCGGTAATACTTCTTTGTACTCACCTGCTTTGACGTTAACGATGTTGTTAGGAACAACTCTTTCTGGAATGGCGCTGTTATCACCTGCTGAAATTGTATCAGTTACAATTGCTAACAATGAAGTAACACTTGCATAGACTCCTGTCTCGGCAACAAGGTCAGCATCTTTATACTGTAATGCAACAGCAGTTGAGTCTGCTCCGCCTGGTGTTTGGTATGCAGTTGTTGGATCTGTTTGATTTAAAACATTTCCGATAATTGTTAATAGATGACCATATGCTGCTAAACTCTCGTCTTTTTCTGCAGAAAGATTAGCGTATGGAACATCCTCTGACTCTGCAGAGTATGGTCCGTCACCTAGTGCATCAACAAACGTCTGTGCTGCGGCTCTCATCTTTAGGTTACCGCCGTGGCCAATATCCCAAATAAGTCTATCAATGATCCAACCAACGTCTCGTTCACACTTGTGTTCGTCATAATCAAATGCACTTGTAAACGGAGAAATGTTATTAATTACGTTGTATTCAATGAAACTAGTAACTTCTCTTTGTAAGAAAACTCTGTTCATCTCAAGCAAGTGTTGAGCATTAGGATTTAAGGCACCCTTTTCAATTTGCTCGCAGGCATATCTAATAGTTGCCCAAGGCATATCCAAAGTAGCACCATGAATTGGAGCAGGTAAGTCTGTTCCGTTTGGAGCAACATAGTATACATGATCAACTTTTCCTAGCGTTGTCCACTGTGGAATAGTTCCGCTTGATGTTAAAACTTGTCCTTCAATACCAACCGGTAATCTTGTTGGACCAGCACCCGAATAATAAACTAAATCACCTGTGGTTGTAAGAACATCAACGTCACTACCAATGGATAATACATTCCAGTATGTGCCTGAAGTATCCTGATCTGGTCTTGAATTGGCAGCACCGCCACCTTCTGCTCCGATAGATGATCCGTCATCGCCTTCTGCTCTGTGATTTTGAATACAGATGTAAGCATTAGATCCGTATCTAACAGAATCACCTAAGAAGTATTCTGTGTCGTCAGTCCACTCACCTCTCCAAAGTATACCGCTGTTTAATCTATCCCAATATACCACGTTTCCAGGTAATGATCCTGCATCAACAGTCATTGTTCCTGAAGCAGTCGTAGGAGTGAATACTGCTCCACCTGGTGTTTCTGTGATTGTAAATTCTGTTGCACTGACTATCTGTTTAATGTAGTAGTGATTTCCTGATGCCACATTTCCAAAAGTTGAACCTGTAAATTTAACAGCCCATCCTACAACTAGAGATGATGTATCTGTAACTGTAAAATAATCTGTTCCAGCGTCGGTTGCTGTTACAGTATCAGAAAAATTAGGAGCATCAATTTTTGCTCTGTATGTATAGCCGTTTAAATTAACAACATCACCAATCTTGTATGAAGTTGCAACATCCCAGTCTGACTGGAATGTCATGTTCTCTGAATATAAACTCCAGTCTGTTTGACCTACGGCAGTAGGTGTTGTGTCGTCGTGGATTGTTCTAGCAATGTATTGGTTACCGCCGTAGCGTACAATGTCGCCTGGTTGGTAAACAGTTACATTACTCCATGTGTTTTCGTATTCAAATCCTTTTACGAACACACTCCAGTATGAAGAAAGATCATTTCCAAAAACTGATGTTGCTGTGTGTTGTACCGTACAAACATATAAGTTTGCACCTTCCTTAACAACATCATTTACTTTGTATCTAGTTAGAGCTGTCCAGTCACCCTTGTATTCAAACCCTTGGTTCCATACATCCCAATAACTGCTCTGTCCTTCTAGTCCAGTTGATGCTAGAGTTTCTGATGTGTGTCCTACATTTGCAACGTAGGTAGTACCGCCATATCTAACAATATCATTTTTCTTATAGCGTGTAGAAATGGTCCAATTGTTTTTCCATTCAACCCCTTCGCCAAATAGATCCCATTTTGCTTGATCCGCTTCTAATCCAGTAGTAGTTTCTGTTCCTGGTGTTCCAGATCCAACGCTAGAGTTTGATGTATGCGGAGTGTTGGCAATGTATAAAAGTCCGCCGTACTTGACAATGTCATTTATTTTGTAAACGGTACTTGTTGCCCACTCGTCTTTCCACGATTGGCCATCACTCATTTGGTTCCATTTAGTTGGATTATAGTTTAGATCTGTGTAAAACTCAGAGTCTGAAACGTGTCCAATTGCACATATGTAAGTGCGGCCACCAAATCTTATAACGTCGTCAACGTAGTATTGAGTGGTTGGAGTCCAATCACCCTTCCATACAAATCTGATTCTTCCTAATTTAAATTCTGCCATTGTCGTTTCCGTTTGTTGTGTAGTATTTATCCATGTTGATCATCATCACTCCTAATCATTAAACGAATCATAGAACATTGTTTGGGCTAACATGCTTCCGCTGATTTGCCCACCCTTAATAAATTCAGCTCTTACCGGTATTTTGATCTCTAAACTAGCAACATTGTCCATTAAATTAGGACCAACTTTCACCGTTCCTGCAATGAAACTTGCTGTTAGTAGATCAGAACCACCAACGTTTAATCTATTTTGTAAATACGCTTTGATTGCCCTCTGCGTAGGAATAACATTATTACTATCCTGAGTAAATGCAGGGTCAGTTGAGAACTCTCTAATAACTGTACCTGATCCACCCAATCTTACACCGCCAAGTGCAAGTTCTGTTAGACCTCCTAGGTCAAAGAAGTCAGCACTAATTGTAACAATACCCGTAGCCTGTTCTACAGCAAATAATTCACCGCAACGGAAGTTACCACTTTGGTCCGTACTTGTGTAGAATACCCTACCACCGTTGGCTTCAACTACTTCATTTTCTGGAGCAGAATTAAATTCGCCGGTTGAATATATTGTAGGATAATTTGTTTCTGTAAAGTTACCCGTTCCAACATCTAGGAAGTCGTGTCCACTAATTCTAACCTGAGAATATCTTTCTCTAATTTCTACCTGCGAGGTATGCTCTAGATAATCATCAAGTTTCAATTCTGGACTAATTCTAAATGTGCCTACATAGGTTCCATCAACATTTCTACTTACAATTGCTGAGGTAGCGACAGTATAATAATTAACAGTGTCGCCTCTAAATCTAAATTGTGTACCAGGTCCTGGAAGTACATTAAATCCGCTAACAACAACATCCTTGCCTTCAGGAATCACATCAGCAAAACCGTCACCCAATATAGTCACCTGCGTAGTACTGGTTCTATAACCAGAGCCTCTGTTGATCCATCCTGGTTGTGCTAATGCTGCATCACCTAGTCTAATTTCAACGTAGGCAGGATCAGTTACATTAGGATCAGTTAATGTGACAGTTGGATTGGATTTATATCCGCTACCTGTTTCCCATAATCTAATATGCTGAACGCTTCCACTTTCGACTATTGCTCTGCCAAGAGCTCGGCATCCAGTTTCAACCTTACATGCATGATCAAAGTTATCTGCAACAGTAATGAACATCGGTGTGCTGTTTGATTGTTGTGTCGAGTCGCCCAATGATATATCAGGATTACCAAATCCTAAACTTACCCAATAAGATGCCTGTGACAATAATCTATCCTGCCATAATACCCCATCGTATGATGTTGCACAGAATGCTGACTGTCCAGGTGTTGGATCTGATCCAACATCTCTCGAACCCGTGTCACCAATAGCAAAGAAAACACCCTGTCCGTATCTAATTTTTTTCCAATAGTGTGCAGTTGATCCATCCTGTGTTGGCATTGTTGCTGCTAACCAATCTGTTCCATTGAAACTGTAACTAACATCGCCTGTTGTGGATACCGCTACCCATCTATTATTACCGTAGGCAACGCTGATCCAGTCTCTGGTAGATGAGTCGTCACTAACATCCATGATGTGTGCTTCCCAGGTCCATGTATCTGTATTGCTGTTATATTCTCCAACTGCTGCAAAGTTACCACTGTTCGCAACTGCAACAAATTTTCCTTTTCCGTATGCAACATCAATCCACTGATTGAATGTAGAATCTCCTATGTCCGGTAATGTTGTAGCAGTCCATGTTGCGCCGCCATCTGTGCTGTATGCTGCGGAATCAAGATTGGCTGCAATTGTAAGGAATACGCCATCACCATTTCCTGAATTTGATTTTCCGTAAACTATTCCTGACCAGTTTCTAGAATATGGAAGGGTAGAATTACTCCAGTTAATTCCATCTTCTGAGTGTATTGCCTGTGTGCTTAACTGCTTGATTGCAACAAATTTATGTCCACCTGCGGCAATCATGTTCCAGTTTCCAGCAGATGGAAGTGTTGCCGTTGTCCAGTTCGTTCCATCTTCTGTGTAGGAATAATTATCTGTTCCAGAAGCCACCGCAACAAATCTTCCGCTGGTTGCTGTGCCTTCATATCTAAATCCTGCGATTGTATTTGTACTATCTTCACTAACCTCTGTTACTGTTATAACGATATCATGCTCTCCGTCAACACCGCCAACATCCGCTCCAGAGATTGTTATTACCTGACCTACTTCGTACAATGCTCCTTCAAATGTCATTGTAACTTCATACGTTCTTCCATTTTTTACTGCACTAAATGTTGCAGAGATCGGTGTTGATGTTCCTCCGGTAACAGTTCCCTGTAGGCTTGTATAAGTTTCTTTTGTTTCCCCGTATGCAATATCTTTCCAATTCAGCGTTTGGCCCATGTTAGGGATTGATGTGTCAAACGGCGGTTCACTAAATGTAACTCTAGGTTCAAATCTATAGGTATTATCAGTGAACAGCAACGGTTGCGAAGGAGTTCCAGGAATAACATGATCCCATCCTGGCGTATCGTCTGATTCTTTTCTAACCTGACAAACTTTTGACAGTGTATTGTATGCTGTCACATATCCATACTGTCCCGCTCCTTTACCAGAAGTAATAATTAATCTCATTCCTAAAATGTCTGACTCTTCAGCGTCTGTGTTGGATGCCAGTGTAAGGCTGGTAGTATTTCCTTCCTGTGCGTTGTTACCTAGTAATGTATACCCCAGGCCGCCTTCTGTTGCACCAGTATCGCCAGGAGCGTTTTTAACTAATGCTTCAAATACAGCATCATCTCTAATTTCCTCGTGTACCACATTTGCATTAATACCAGAACCAGTAAATGTATAATTTGCGGTTGAATAATTTTGTCCTGCATTTCTATATTCTAATATTAGAATCTCGTCGTTGACTTCGCCGGCAAATGCTGATTCAATATATGCCTGTCCCGTTCTGTTATCAACTTCTGCATAAACAGGAGTTTCCGTAGGATCGTTGCCGTCAGCAACTGCACCAAAGTTACCATAGGATGAGTTACCATTGGTTGCTCTAATTACTCCGCCCTGTCTTGCAAACATACCAATCTGTGCATAGTAGGTAAACACAGACACAAGTTCTGCTCTACCATTGTTTTGTACCCATGCTCCCACGCCATCACTAATGACCTGCGTAAAGTCATTGGATACTATCGATTTAACTCCACCATTGTGTAATGCGCCGTCAATCTTTTGACCGACACAGTTATCACCAAAAGTGGTAACGTTTTGAATATAAGGTGATCTATTAACAATCCAGCATTCGCTGTGATCAGGACCAAAGCCCGGATCCAATGAACAGAATGCACCACCCGTTGGTAACTGATATAGTTCGTACACATTAGGTGGATTCAATGTTCCATTTAATCCCTTGACTGTCATGTCCTTGAGTGATGTTGTATCTCTCAAATAGAACATGTCGTCGTTTTGAGAACCTAGAATTAAATTTCTATAGTATCTTGCATTTAGCAAGGATCTATAATTTCCAGGATATCTTAAATCAAAAATAAATCCTTCAACAGCATTTCTTAAAAGATATCTGTATCTTGCTTCGTTAATTGTGTACACGCCAGCATTCTGTAATTTAACATATTGCAGTGCTTCTTCAGCAATAAAGTTTCTGTTTGCTCTTATGATTGTGTGAGTATTTCTAGCCGCTGGTCCTGTTATTTCATTCGAAAGGGCCGTAGTAGTTACTCCGCTACCAATGCTGTTCAATTCAAAATCTATGTATTGTCCCATTTCTGAAATTCTTGTAGAAATATCGGAACCTGCTGTATCGAGTATGTCAGAATCTTCTTCGATAGGTAGTCCTGTAACTGCATCTAAAGTTTCTGGAACCACATATACTTTTTCTAAATTATTAAACGTGGTTACTTGATCATATGTGTTTGTTACCGTCTTAGTAATTGGATTTCTGTTAATAATTTCCTGTATGATGTCAGATATTCTGTCCAGTGCTTCCTTGTAATAAGAAGTATCAACTGTGGGTAGTTCTAACGCTTTGTTTGGCCATATTGTTGTTGAACGTAATTCGCTACCAACTAATGATACATTCTTAGGAATGCTCATTGGTAAAATTTCGTAATAGTTTCCTGGAGCAACTCTAACAGTGTTTAAAACACTGTCTTCTCCTAGTTCCATTATTCTGTCAAGTGCAAATTTTACTGTTCTGTATGGTTTGTTTGGATCCTTGCCTCTATAAACATCCTCATCATCATCGAGTGCAACTGCAGGATCAGCACTAACGTACCAAACCTTAGTAATGATTCCTACCCTTCCATAATCAACAGTGTTATCAGGTTGGACTATCAACGAATCAGATGCATTACCTATTGCTAGGTTTGTAGTTCCTAGCGTTGATCCATCGCCTGCAAGTTCTCTAGATAAACCGTAGGTTAAGATGTCACCAACGTTACTTAAGGCAACATTCGGTCCTGCTAATAGTACAATGTCCCAATAATAAAAACCCGAACCGTTGTCTCCTGGATAATTGTCATTGCTACTTGTGTGTTGGAAATTACATTTATATGTAGAACCTCTGTATAAAACTAGATCTCCAATCGCATATGATGAGCCGGATGTCCAACTGTTTCTCCAGTAACTACCTGTAACCACTATTTCCCAGTTTGATGCATCTAGATAATCTAGTGTTGATCCGTCTGCCGATATATCAGTATCAATTAACGCTCTGTATAGATAGCCGCCTCTGGTTACTATGTCACCCGTTTGATAACTTGTTCCACTGTTCCATATTCCAGAATATCTAATACCGTTCTGTAACAATGACCAATTCATGTCCGGTTGTGGTTGATCATAAATGCTTGTCGCAGGATTTATATTTTGATGATTAGTGTTAGAAATATAGAGGAAACCTCCATGCTTTACAACATCACCTATTGCATAGAATGCAGAAGGAGACCATTCATTTCTAAAATTATAACCCGGAAATTCAACATCAAAATATTGTGGCTGTATATCTTCGTGATTTGAAACATGACCTTCATTAACACGAAGTATGCTTCCACCGTATAATACTAAATCATTCTTAATGTATCGATAATTTCCTGTCTGGAATGCTCCGGTATAATTAATACCCTCATAAAGAGTTTCCCATAATTCTCCCGTGCTATCATCTTGTGAATCAGCATTACCAACTTCAGGACCAACCTCCGATGTGTCTGAAGTATGCTCTGCAATACATCTATAAACATAGCCTCCGTATTTTACAACATCACCGATGCCGTATCTAGTTACTGGTTGCCAATTTACTGTCCAATTAAATCCTGTAGTGTATTCGGCCCATTTTTCTGCATTAGCAATAAATGTAAACCCTGAATTATGTCCTTGCAAACAAATGTATAATACACCTCCGTAGAGAGCAAGGTCTCCAGGTGCATATGTTATTGATGAATTCCAGTCGCCTCTAAATGCATAACCGTCGGTCATCTTTAGCCATGCTGGTGTAGGATCAGTATCTCCCGGATTTGCTAGATATGCTTGATCGGTAACAAAGGATGATGACGTATGTTTTCTAACACAGACATAAGTTACACCTCCGTATCTTATAACATCATCTTTGTTATAAGCGGTGGCTCCTAACCATGCTCCGCGCCATGTATATCTAATTCGACTTATCTTAAATTCTGCCATGTCTTTTATCCGTTACTAGAAGTTCCTGTTGGGTATTCATAATTTTGATTAATTCGTTGTACTAACATTCCCTGCTCATCTACATAATATAAAATGCTTCTGTTATCCCATCTATATTGTGTGTAATACATATTATCGTATTCTTTTTCGTGATCGGCTTTGATTCCTTCGAAGTAATCAATTCCTGGTTCAAAATCTTCAAATGTTTCATTTGGTGGTCCTGGCAAGTTTAAATCAACGCTATCCTTATCAACAATATTATCAACTCTTCTTAGAAAAATTTCACCGTCGTCGTTTCGTCTAACGAGATATAGATAACGAGGGCTATCGCCTAATGCGTTGTCTGGGTTTTGACCAAAGTAGTACGTACTCATTATGATATCTCCACATAACTTACCGTGACGTCAATGCTGTCATCAGTATCTGTTTCTAATCTCAAACCTGCGGTTGCTGGCAGTATTAGCCTTTCACCGTTGGTAATAACTTTTGCGCTTGAGCCTGGCGGTATTGGTATTTGCCTTGCATAATTTCCTTGCGTTGAATTTTCATCTACTACATATAAATTTGCAATTACCATATCGTAATCAGAAGTGTTTGATAAGTTACATCCAACAACAGTTGCTCTAACACCTTCACCAATTTGAAGAATGTCTACTGGTGTTGTTCCTACTCCTGTTACTACTTCTTGTTTAAATACCGTTGGCATAATTTTATCCTAACATTAATGCAAATGAGGCTGCAATATCATTTGCTACAATTTCTGATACAGCACCAGACGAACCTGCCGGTGACGCCCATGCTGTTCCGTCCCAAACTTCAATGGCTTTTGAAGTCGTGTTATATCTTGTCATACCTACAACAGCATATGCACTTGGTCTTTGTGCATCTGTTCCTCTAGGAGGAACAAAACCGTTTGTGGTATCAATTTTAAAATAACCTGTTCCTGTTTGTAAAATTTGTGTAATTGCTCCGTTGGATACGTTTTCAATTACGTTATCAGTTATTTTAAAATTTCCTAATCTTACACCGCCGGCTCCATTGCCGTCGATGTATAAATCTAAACCTGTTGTGGTAGTAATCTCGTTATCACGGAACATTAAGTCACCAACATCAAGAGTGCTTACTGTTAAGTTGTCGGTAACAACGTTGTTAACAAAAACTTCTTTCCATCTAAAACTTGCACTACCTAAATTATATGTGTTGTCTGTTTCTGGAATCAAATCACTTTTTATAGCAGCATTAATTTGAATTGTATCTGTTAACGCATCACCTATTGTGATGTTTCCGCCGATAGTAACATTTCCGTCAGCATCAATGTTTCCTGAAACATATAGGTTTCCGTCAATATTGGTAGAAGCAAATACTTCTAGCGTGCCAGTTCCGTTTGGTCTTAGTTCTAGTGTTGCATTTGAATTTGTAGTTGAAATCGTATTGCCTTCAACTTCAATATCATCAATTTGTAATCTTGAATGATAGATAACTGGATCTGCTCCTGATGGAACAAAACTAATGGTATCTAAATCACTTGAAATTGTATTGCCGGTAATGTGTAAGTTACCAACATCTATTTGATTATCTACTGTAAGTGTTGTAGTTCTTGTAGATCCTGTGACGTGTAAATCAGTTGTTGGAGCAGAGTTGTTTACACCTATGCGAGCATTGCTTACATCAAGATATAAAATGTCAGGGTCACTCGCTCCATTTCTAAAGGACAACGGTACATTATCACGTACCAAATTTGCCTTCAAGAGCGGCCCAGATATACGACCTATTGCCATCTGCACTCCTTTTTACACGGGGATCCTGTCCCTCCAACCACCTTACATTGCGGGTTGACCACAGTAAAAGATTAACGTTGGCATACGTTAACACAAGTATTTAGCCAAAAGGAGAAATTAGCCAAGCATTAGGCTATAAACGTCACCTAGATCTTCCATAAGTTCTATGTCAACTTCCGCACCACCACCTGTGGAAAGTTCATAACCGTCATCTATCTGTGCGCCTACTGTGATGGTAACATCGTTTGCTGGAGTTGCTCCGCCAGTAAATGCTGTTCCTAGTATAGTTATGATATCGTTTTGGACATATCCTTGTCCTTGATTAGTTACTGATATTCCTGCAATTGATCCTGAAGCGATTACGATAGTAAATGTAGCATTTTGTCCGTATCCGTTCGTTGCACCCGATAACCCTGTGCGTGTTTGGTTGGAAAGTCCTGCAACATTACCAATTGCTGTTACTACATTAATTTTTCCTGAAAAAGATTCTAGGTATTTTTCATCGGTATTCCAGCGAGTATCACCCAATTCAGGGCGTATAGGAGTACCTAAATTTTGTGGTCTGTCAGTATTAGGCCCTGCAGGAATAACAAAACCGTTATCTCCCATAAATCTTAAATAACCAATTCCGGTGCTTCTGAATCGTAATGGAGTATCTACTAAATTTGTAATATTGTTAGTTTCCCATTTGGTATTTTCGATATAAACCACTCCAGTGTCTGGATTCAATAGGATATCTTCGTTTGATTGCATTCCAAAGATTTGATTATCAACACCATTAAGATGCATCTGATCACTAACATACACATTAAGGGGATTAACTCTATCGGCATTTACTAGGTTATCCGTTATATATAATTCGTTCCAGCGTCTTGGACTAGAGTCTAACTGATCTCTACCCAAATCCCAAAGGTTGTCGTCCCCTGGAATAATTGATTGTGTAAAATCAGGAACGATCTCAACCGTGTCACCTAATCCTGTATCAGGATCATATAATTCATCACCAACAATTAAATTTCCTAACTTTGTTAGATTTCCATCTAGTGTGATATTTCCTGTAACTGTTAAATTACCGTAAATGTTAGTTGAAGATGAAACTTCTACAGTGCCAGTGCCGCTCGGTTTCAATTCAATAGTTTGATTTGATGTGGTTCCTGAAATTGTATTGTCATTGAATTGAAGATCGTCGGATCTCATTCTTTGTAAATTAATATAACTTCCTGCAGTCTGTGGTAATATGTGAATAGGTCCAACAACAGTAGTAAAAGAACTAGGTGCTACTGCAATAATATTATCAATTTTTGCACGCTCGTCAACGATCATGTTTGTGGTGCGAGCATCACTGTTAATGTCTAGATCAAAACTAGGTGTGTCATCCTTGATACCAATTCTACCATTGTTAACATCAATGTAAAGCAATGATGTTGAATCGTATATCGTGTTAGAAAATTTGATATCTACGCCGTCTCTGCGTAAATTTTGCTCTAGTAACGGTCCGCCAATTCGCCCCAATTGAGCCATCTGTTACCTCCTAGTTTGCAAATCCAAAGAACACTGTTACATATTTTGCTAATGGAACTGCTGATGTAAATGTTAGGTACCATCCTGTTGGTCTTGCTAGTCCGGTAGGGTCTGCGGCTCCAGCGCCAGTTGCTGTAAAGACTGTTCCAGGATTGCTGTCAGCAGCACCAATTGTTGTAAAGTCTGTTGAGCCAGTTGCAGTAATAATATATTCAACACCAATGCTAAAACTGCCGGCAGCAACTTCTTGTCCTGTTCCGGTTGATGTTGGATTTTGATTCAGTGTAAAGTTTGTTGTTGGAATCTGCAAAACATTTTCGACTAGTACCAAAATGTTATTTGCACTTGCTGGTACATTATTTAACGGCCCAAAGATTGTGTCGGATGAATCTCCAGGACCAAATGTTTCAATTGAAATTGCAGTTGCACCCGGTGCTCTTACAGTTTCCCAATTGCCACCGACATAGGCTTCAATTTCATTTAGTGTGGTATTGTATCTTATTGTTCCGTTAGCATCTGTGGGTTGTCTAACGCCAGTTAACTGCGGACGCTGTGCTGTCGTTCCCTTGGGTAACAATACTCCGCCATTAAAGTCCATGACTGCTCTACCATAGGTGTTTACCCTAATGGTATTATCGCTAGGACTGTAACGTGATGTGTATTGTGTTTTTAAAAACTTCATCTATCTATCCTTATACAGGCAGCGAACTAACAGTAACGGTAATCAAGTTAGCATCGTCAGCCTTTACGTGTATTTCATCTCCACCATCTAGAATAATTTTTTCATCGCTGAAAAATACAGTTTCACCTGCTGGTATTGCTAAATTTGCTACAATTTGATTTCCAACGACTGGAGTATTACCTTGTTTAACAAGATAGATGTCAACTTCAGTTCTATTGGCCGTTTCGTCTGTGATAGTTACAGCACCAGTATTACACAGTATAATGTTTGTAACTGCTCTATCCTGTGCTGATACAGCACCACCGACTGATGCACCAGTTGTTGAAGCAGTAAAAACTTTTGTTATACTTGTGGTTGTTAGTTGTTGGCTTGTAATCATCTTTTTCCCTTAAAATATCATGCTAAACAGCAATGCTTTATTTTTACTTATCAATTCATCGGTGCTGTTATTACTATTTCTGTAAAACAAACCTGTATCACCTATGCTTGGTTCTTTTGCATAAGCAATTGTCGATCCTGAAATATATGCAGGATCAACCGAAATTTCTTCTAATTGTAATCCATAATTAGTTCTTAATTTACCCGTACCGTTGGTTTGAAGATATATGTTATCGTTGGTGTTATTAACAGTAATGGTTGGATTATTTGGCTCATTTTGATTAAACTCTAATCCTTGCATTAATACCCTGTTGGTATAAAACTGAGTGTTAAGAGTTCCGTCAACTAACACCGAAACAGCACTCTCACCAAATGTGCTATATCCAGTGTTGGAAGTAAGATATGCCAATGAACCTGCAACTTCCTTATCCGTTACAATTACTCTAGTATTGTCGTCAATGATTTGGAATGTTGGATTGTCTCTAATTGAATCGTCAACATATTTTTTGTTTGGAATGTCATCATCGTCAGTAACTTGGTCTTCGTAATTATTTGTTCCGGCTACCGTAATAACACCTTCTCCGTATCCTATTAATATCAAATCTGGACTGGCAGTATCAGTTGTAACTTTTTTTAATCTAAGAGTTGCATCTGAATAGTTAAATGCCGATTCAGGTGATCCTGTTGCTAGATTAAATGAATCGTCATTTTCATCCCAAAAGAACGAAGCAGGGGAAAGTGATCCTCTATCAATTTGTAAACCAGAATATCTTAGAGATACACCAGCCCCTGTCTCGCCAAAGTTTAATTGTATAATATTGTCTCGAACATTTAAGTTCTCTGCTTCTACAGTTAGTGTGTCGCCTTCGACAATCAAGTCTGCGGTAACAATTACTTGTCCGCCACCGGTAGGAGGTCCAACATCAAGTTTGATGATGCCACCTTCTTTGGTTTTGATGTTATAATCACCGTTGGTTTGTAGAAACTCAGACATTATTCAATTACCTATTAACTAATTGCTGTTAAAACAATGTAATCTGCAGATGAATCGTTTTCTAGATACCAGTTATACTTGTTTCCAGAAAAGTCAGTTGCAACACGCTTAGTAATTTTAGCAATGTTTACTAGATCAGCGTCAAGGTTACCTGTCGTTGAACCTTGCAGTTGCATTTCATATGCAGCACTAGGCGTTCCATTCTTTAGTTTACAAACAATTTGTTTGCCTGCTGTTGTATCAGCAATGTCGCCAATACGAGCACACAAGAATGAAGAACCTCCACGCTGTTTAATGATTACACCATCAGTTCTGTTTGATCCGCCTTGGTAAAAATTTACTGTAATACCTGTAGCAGCACCGGCAGGTGTTTTGATTACGTCTACACCATTTACATCTTTTCTAAGTGGTCTTCCCATTTGTTTTCTCCTATGTTTAGAAGTCCGATGCGGGTTCTAGCCGCTACGGGGTTGGTTCCCCATAAGTCCACCACCTGGGTGGTACACTATCTGACACAAGTATTTATCCTTTCGAAAGCAAAGCCATAAGTTCTACCTTGCTTATGGTAGTTAATATGCGATTGATATGATCTAGTTCTTCCTGTGCTTTTTCTAACCAAATCTTTTTTTTGCTTTGTTTGTATTTGATTAGGTGTTCCATGTGTTGCTTCATGTGTTCTTCAAGAATTGTGTCAAAATTTTTAACATCATGCCTAAACATAGGAAAGTTCCTTTTCCACCTCTCTAGTTGAGCTCGTAGTTTAGGGAAATCTTCGTATGTTTCAATTTCTTCCATACTATTATTTAACACTAATTTTGATAGATTGTCAAGCCATAAAAAAAGGGCGACCTAAGCCGCCCTTTTCTATACTCGAAAGTATTGTTATTGCTTACGCAAAACGTAGGTTCGCTGATGTAACAGCAACTTTACCTAAGTAGTCTGCCGCATTACCAAGAGATGATGCAGTGTTTGTTAACTCTACATAACCGTATCTTGTCATGAACGAAACTACTGGTTCAAATGTTGCTGGATCAAGAACCACACCGCTTGACATTAATGGAATGTATGGGCAGTAGAACGCTGCTGCGTCTGATTCTGATGAACCTTTGTAACCAATGATTACATCGTCTGATGTAGCATAACCGTTTACATACACTTTCATCGCACTGTTTAAAGTTCCTACAAACTTAGTGTTTGTTGGTGCTTCAAAAGTACCTTCAGTTGTTCTTGCGAACGCAGAAGTTGTTGCAGATTGTAACAGAGTTAATACTGTTGGTGAAACAACAGCCCAGTTACCTGCACCACGACGTGTACGCTGTGCAATCAAGTTAGCAACACGGTTGATTTGAACTGCTAATGCAGCATGTTCATCACCAACGAATGTAGCAGTACCTGACACTGCGCCTTGGTCGTATGTTAAAGCGGCTGTACCAGCCAATGTGCTTAAAGAACCAATTACTTCTTGATCGATCTCAGCAGTAATCTCTTGTGCAAGAGCTGCCATGATCTCAGCCTCGATGTCAATGCCCTGTTGAGCTTGTGCATCTTGAGCTGCTTCAAAAGTCCAACGAGCTGACAATTTACGTGTCTTCGCTTCGACTGTTTGTTTCAAGATTTGAATTGATAATCTGTTTCCAGCAGTACCTTCAAGTGCAGCAGTTGAACCAGGCTTAGTACCAGTAGCGGTATCATTTCCTGAATAACCTTCTGCGATCTTGAATGGTGATAATGCTTCTTCACCTGCTGTTACTGTAGTACCAGCACTTGGTGCAAAAGCGTCAGCATAACGCACACGCAATGTGTGAATTTGGCCAACTGGTCCAGTCATTGGTTGAACACCAACAAGTTCGTTTGCGATAACTGTTGGCATTACACGTCTGATTACTGGAAGAATGACGCGGTTTAGTGTTGCGACGTTGCCGGCAGAAGTGGCGCCTGCTGTAGCACTCTCTGACAAATACTTACGGGTATTTTCCAGAGTCGTTGCCATAACAGTACGCTTATTACCTTGAAGACCTTCTAAAAGGGCGTCTTTGGTTTCTGACCAGCGTGACTCTAATAGTTGTGACATTTGTTGTTCTCCTTAAACTTTTAGTCCCGCAAGCCTGCGGATGTCAAATATCTCAGCGGTTTTTTGCTCCGAACCACCGATTTGTGCTGCCTGTTTATCGCCTGTTATTTCTTTGCCTTCAGTCAACGCTACCTTGTCCTTCTTAGGCACATTTCCTTCCATCACGGCTGGAATGTATTTGTCAAAGGCTGCGTGTAATTTATTTGTTTGAACTGATTCTAAGAGTTCGCTCATTACTTCACGCTTTTCTTTAGAAAGAGGTGACATTAATTCTGCCATTACTTCTTTTCTTTCAGAAAGGTCTTTCATGCGCTTGATCTCAGCATCTTTGCTCTCAACTAATTTTTCAATTTCCTCTGCTTTCGCATTGGCTTCAGCAACTGCTTCTTCTTTCTGTTTTACAACTTTAAGAAGTTTTGCTGTTTCTGATTTTTCATTGAGATGACTAGTTGCGTATTCACTTGCGAAACTTTCAAAGATTCTACGTCCAAAATCATTTCGACGTGCTTCTTCGATATCTTCTTTCAACTGACTCATTTCAGAACGCAATCCTTTAGAGACTGTTTCTTCAATAATCTTTACTGACTTAGCAATAAAGTCTTTCTTGACTGATTCAAACTTAGCCTTGCTATCTCTAACAAGTTTAACTTTTGTTTCAGCAAGATCTTTTTTGTCAGCATGGAATTCTGCGATTTCTTTCGCTAATGCATCCACGATGAAAGATTCAAGTTTTGCAACATTATTTGCTACATTCTTACGATCTTCACGAAGCTCACCAAGTTCCTTTTTAAGGTTGTTAAGAACGAAAGATTCCATTGCTTTGGAATCATTTTTCATTTTCTTAGCATACTTGGCTCTTGCCTCGATAAGTCCCTGGCGGTCTTCAGCAAATTCAGATAGCTCAGCAGTGATCCTGTCTGAAAGCATCTTCTCTACTGCTTCAACCATCGCGGTCTTATCGTGCTCATACTTCTGTGCAAATTCTTCACGTAGTTGTGTAGAAATAGTGTCACGGTTTTCTTGAACAGCAGTTTCCCAAGCGGATTCAATCTCCGACTTAGTTTCTTCGGAAATCACGTTATTTTCAAATAACTGTTTTACGAAATCTAACATTTGTGATTCTCCTACGATTGTTTAAGACCTTGAATGATTTTCTTCAAGCTCTCTGTTATATAACGTTGTGCCTGTGCGTCGCCTTGGACTTCTTGTGCTACTTTAAATGCCTGATAACCACCTTTGTTATTCATAAGGTGTTCATAAACTGGTGTTGGATAGGCGCCTGGAGCACTTGGTTGTGCTACCACATCCACGGTAATAATTTCAAAACCTTGAACATTACCACTTGGATCAACTTCGCCTGATCCGCGGCTTGAAACGCCTAGTTTTACTCCCGACTCCAACATGGTCGTTACTAGTTGACCCATTGGAGTTGGAAGCATCTTAAGTTTTCCGTAGCCGTTAGGACCGTCCATCCACATCTTTGTAATCATGTGGCTAACACGGTCGAGGTTTATACGTAAATCTTGAGGATGATCAACTTCACCAAGCACTGAATATCCCCCAGAAATCTGTTCGTTGAGCGTCTTGACAGCCCTATCAATTTCCTTAGAAGAATAAATGCGCTGGTTAGCATTACGAATGTCACCCTGAATACAGATGCCACTCAAGTGTAATGTTTTGCCTTCGCCTTCATCACGCTCAAGGACGATTTTAGCCTGATCGAAACTCAGATGTTCTGCTAGTGTTGTTTTCAACCTTTATATCCTCTATTATCTACGACCACGGAAAACTGATTGTTTGTTGTCTGCTGTTTCTTTAGCACCCGCTTTTTCAGCACCATGTCCGCCTTTTACTGCTGACAAGTCTGCTGCTTTCTTAGCGCCTGGAACGTTAACATTACCAGCATTATCTTCTTTTGCGTTGATGTCTGCTAGTCCGCCATCGTTCTTTTCGTTGCCTTCACCGCCTTTTGCGATGTTAGCACTTGTGCCGCCCATATCATTCTTCATGTTGTCAACAACTGACTTTTTGTTGTCTGCAGATTCTGCGCCGCCTTTTTTCTCAGCACCGTGTCCACCTGCTACTTTTTCAACATACTCGCGCATAGTTGCTAACTCAGCGTCGCCTTCTGGGTCTGCAGATGCTTCAGGAGCAAAAGTTTCTTCTTCTTTTTCTGCGTCCATATCCATCTCATCGCCTTCGTCGCCACCCTTAATTTCATCGAATTTAGCCTGTAGCTCATCAACGATTGAATCTAGGTCTTGGAATAACTCTTCTGGCTCTTTTTCGCCTTCTTCGTCATCACCTGTGATGTCTGCTTCTAGATCGTCTGTAGCGTCTCCGCCCATAGCGTCCATGTCGCCTTCATCTTCATCGTCTGCTTCTACAGCAACTTCTTCAAATTCTTCGTCAACTTCTTCGTCTTTTGAATCTTCTTTTACTTCGTCTTCATCAGTCGCTTCGTCAACTTTATCTTCTTCCTTATCTTCGTCCTTAGATGCTTCATCAACTTCTTTGTCTTCTGCTTCTTCGTCTTTAGATGCTTCGTCAACTTCTTCGTCTTTGACTTCTTCTTCGATAAGATCTTCGTAAATTTCTCTTGATTTTGCTACCACATACTCGTGGAATAGCTCTTCTGCTTTCGCAGTGTCATCATTAACCAAATGCTCAAGCATTTGTTCTAGTGTAGATTTGTCTGCCATTGTATTCTCCTTTTCAATTGGTAAGGCTGTTTCGTAATGTATTTACATTTTACTTATAAAAAACTGTTTAAATGGGCATATTTTGAATCATTTTGTGTTGATATATAGTTCTCCGAAGGTTTTACCAAAATTTTCGTATGAAATATGCTTCAGATTGCCATATTGTGGTCCTAGTTTGTCGGGTATGTATGCATTGTCACTGATTACCCTATAAAACTGTGTGTGTGGATATTCTTTAATTACTTTTTCTGTTTGGCTTAGCCAGTTACCAAAGAATGTTGCAGAATCCGTGCTTTTCTTGTAATTATAAGTATCTGCATAAACATTATTGAA
>Ga0181591_10000146_pt1 | contig 47296 bp, 46 predicted proteins | sample 071ome_33_FD_133757 | JGI IMG/M metagenome (GOLD analysis project Ga0181591, IMG submission 133757) | Coastal salt marsh microbial communities from the Groves Creek Marsh, Skidaway Island, Georgia - 071412AT metaG (megahit assembly) | ecosystem: Environmental > Aquatic > Marine > Intertidal...
GATCTCGTTGCCCGTGCCCGGGCGATTCATGACCGGGTGATGGCGCTGGATACCCACGTGGATATTCCGTTGACCTTTGGTACCAGTGAACATGATCCCGGTAATGCCGAGGCCCAGGTCAACCTGGACTCGATGGAAGCAGGGGGGCTGGATGCGGCTTTTTTCATTGTTTATATGGGGCAGCAGGAGAGGACTGAGGAAAACTACCGTCTCGCGATAGCAGATGCGGTGGCCAAGTTTGATGCCATTCATCGCATGACGGATTACATGTACCCGGACCGCATCGGGTTGGCGGAGACGGCAGCTGAAGCCAGGGCAATGTTTGCTGAAGGTAAACTGGTGGCGATGATTGGTATTGAAAACGGTTTCGCCATTGGTGAGGACCTGTCCCTGCTGGAGGATTACCGTCGCCGTGGAGCCCGTTACATGACCCTTGTGCACAACGGCCATAATGCCATCGGCGATTCAGCCCAACCTCGGCCCCAGTTTGGTGACGAGGAGATAGAACACGGCGGGCTGAGCAAATTCGGTTACGAGGTGGTGGATGAACTCAACCGGTTGGGCATCCTGGTAGATGTCAGTCATGTATCACGTCAGACCATGCTGGATGCGACTCGCCATTCCAGCGCCCCGGTCATTGCTTCCCATTCCAGCGTCAAGGCCGTGGCGGACCATCCGCGCAACCTGGATGATGCACAGTTGATGGCCTTGAAAGACAATGGCGGCGTTGTCCAGATCGTTGCCTTTAATCCCTATGTGAAGGAGGGTGGCGATGCTGATGTCCAGGGCCTGGTGGATCATATTGACCACGCCGTAAATCTCATTGGCATCGAGCATGTGGGTATTTCTTCCGATTTTGGCGGTGGTGGCGGCATTACTGGCTGGAATAACGCCCTTGAAACCTTCAATGTCACGCTGGAACTTGTCAGACGCGGTTATAGTGAGGAGAATATTGGTTTGCTGTGGAGCGGGAACGTGCTGCGCATTCTGGAAGAAGCAGAGCGCGTGGCTGATTATCAATAACAGGCTATTCTTCGCTGCTGTTGGCGGTCGAGGTCAGCCTGGTTATCTGAATACATAACCCCGGGAGGGATGTTATGCCCACAGTCACAGTACCCAAGGCCATCGATGCCGGCCTGCGCAATCTCAAGGCCAATTTCTGGCCGTACATGCTCATCATCGTCATTCTCGGGATTCTGGAATCCTTCAGCAATGGTTCCGGGATCCGGGAGGGTATGAATTCCGGAAACTGGTTTTTCTGGGGCCCAGTCTCCGGCGGCCTCCTGGCCTCTTTTATCACAGTATTTGTTAAACCGGTATTTGAATACGGCGCCAAAATGACCTTCCTGCGCGGACACCGGGACCAGGAGGTGGATGTCAGGGATATCATCCGCGGATTCGATTCCAGGTCGCTCTATATTGATATCATCCTGACCAATATCATGGTCATGCTCGCCATCATTTTTGGCTTCATTTGCCTGATCCTGCCGGGTATCTATATTGCCTGTCGCACTGTACTGGCTCCCCTCCTGGTGATGGACAAGGGCCTGGGGCCGCAGGAGGCCTTCAAGGCCAGCTGGGCGCTTACCCGGATACACTGGCCAGTTGCCCTGCAACTGGGCATTGTGGCCTTCCTGATGATCATCGGCGGCCTGCTTCTGCTGGTCGTAGGCATGATTCCGGCCTTTGCCTGGGTAAAGGCCATGTTCACCTCGTTTTACCAGCAGGTCCTTGATGCACACGACGAGCAATTCCTGCTCTCCCTTGACATAGAACCCTGACTTCCCCTAAAGTGCGCGCTTCATGTGTCACTGTTGACCAGTGATATGTGTGTGGTGGACGGACTGAACAGGTGATCCCATGTTCAGTCGCCAGGACCAATCGATCCTAAATGGATGTTGGTTGACCCCCAGAGACCGGCTTTGTCTGTGACACTGAACTTGGAACGGGTTCAGAATTTGCTAAAGCCCCCCGGCACGTTATCTCGTGCGGGCCCTCTAAAGGTTCAACCAGAACCTGATCAATACTGATCAAAAGATCGAAACATGATGCAGCAGACAGGATACAGCTGTACGGCGATATGCCGGCTGTCTGCGTATCGGCGGTGTTTATGCGTTGTCGCCAAACCCAATGAACTGAATGTGTCCGGTGAATGCGGACATGAACCTAGAGGACAAAACAGTGGAAATGCTTTCCGGTGGAGACATGCTGATTCGTGCCCTGCACGATGAAGGTGTTGACCTGATATTCGGCTACCCTGGCGGTGCCGCCCTGCACATCTATGACGCCATTTTTAACCAGGACAAGGTAGAGCACATCCTGGTGCGTCACGAACAGGCTGCAACACACGCAGCGGACGGCTATGCCCGTTCAACAGGCAAACCCGGCGTCGTGCTGGTGACTTCCGGACCCGGTGCGACCAATGCCATTACCGGTATTGCCACTGCTTTCATGGATTCCATTCCCATGGTGGTCATCTCCGGCCAGGTCACCCGTGATGCCATTGGTTCAGATGCCTTCCAGGAAACGGACATGATTGGTGTTTCCCGCCCCGTGGTGAAACACAGCTTCATGGTTCAGCGTGCCGAAGACATTCCCATGATTGTGAAGCAGGCTTTCCACATTGCCAGTACCGGCAGGCCCGGCCCTGTCGTTATTGATGTGCCCAAGGACGTTACCGATCCGGGTGAAACGTTTCCGTATGAATATCCGGAAACCGTAAAAATCCGTTCCTATAACCCGCCGACGAAAGGGCACTCCGGCCAGATCAAGAAAGCCGTCGAGATACTGATGGGCGCCAAACAGCCCATGATATATGCCGGCGGTGGTGTTGTGCTGGGTGATGGCGGCGAGCTGTTGACACAGCTGGCGCGCAAGCTCGGTTTTCCGGTGACCAACACCCTGATGGGTCTTGGCGCCTATCCTGCCACTGACAATCAGTTTGTCGGCATGCTGGGAATGCATGGTACCTATGAAGCCAACATGGGTATGCACGAAGCCGACGTCATCCTGGCCATCGGTGCCCGGTTTGATGACCGTGTGACCAACTCGGATGTCAGCAAGTTCTGCCCCAACGCGACCATTTTGCACGTGGACATCGACCCGGCTTCCATTTCCAAGACCGTGACTGCCCATGTTCCCATCGTAGGTCCGGTTGCCCCTGTCCTGAAGGAAATGCTGGAACAGGTCACTGCATCAAAGCAGAAAGTGGACACCGAGGCACTGGATGCCTGGTGGGCCAAGATCAACAAGTGGCGTGAGCGCCAGTGCCTGGCTGTTACGCCTGCAGAGGGCGAGATTATCAAGCCGCAGCAGGTGATCCAGGCGCTTTACAAGGCCACCAATGGTGATGCCTATATCACTTCTGACGTGGGCCAGCACCAGATGTTTGCCGCACAGTATTACAACTTTGACCTGCCAAGACGCTGGATCAATTCCGGTGGCCTGGGCACCATGGGCTTCGGCCTGCCCGCCGCCATGGGTGTGCAACTGGCCTTTCCCGATGCCATCGTTGCCTGCGTCACCGGCGAAGGCAGTATCCAGATGAATATCCAGGAACTGGCAACCTGCAAGCAGTGTGCCCTGCCCATCAAGATTGTGAACCTTAACAACAAGGCCCTGGGCATGGTCAAGCAGTGGCAGGACATGCAGTACGGTGGCCGTCATTCACAAAGCACCTATGCCGATTCACTGCCTGACTTTATTGCCCTGGCAGAATCCTATGGGCATGCCGGAGTGCGGATCGACAAGCTCAGCGAGCTTGATGAGAAGATGGCAGAAGCCATGGCCATGACAGACAAGCTGGTATTCATTGATGTGGCTGTTGACCCGGAAGAGCATGTCTATCCCATGGCAATCCGTGGTGGCTACATGAGCGAAATGTTTTTAAGCAAGACAGAGAGGACCTGACATGAGACGCATCGTATCTATTCTGATGGAAAACCAGCCGGGTGCCCTGTCTCGTGTAGTCGGCCTGTTTTCACAGCGCAGCTATAACATCAATTCCCTGACGGTAGCACCGACAGAGGATCCGACCCTGTCGCGCCTGACATTGACGACGATTGGCGATGATCGCAAGATCGAACAGATCATCAAGCACCTGAACAAGGTGGTTGATGTGGCCAAGCTGGTAGACCTGACCGAAGGCAGTCACATCGAGCGTGAACTGATGCTCATCAAGGTCAAGGCCATGGGGGCTCAGCGGGCCGAAGTGAAACGTGTCGCGGATATCTTTCGCGGAGACGTGGTCGATGTAACACCGACCATGTACACAATCCAGCTCACCGGCACCAGCGAAAAGCTGGACGGCTTCATCCAGGCCCTGCAAGGCACCACGATTCTCGAAGTGGCCAGGACCGGGGTGTCTGGTGTGGCCAGGGGTGAGAAGATTCTGAGTCTCTGAAAGAAGTATCGTAGGCCGGAAGTACCCTCTGGGGCATAAAAGGCGCAAAGCGCCGTCATCCGGCAAGGTGTCCGCAGGGCATCCCAAGCATCGTCATCATTATCATCCAAACCAGGCGACCTTTGGTCGCCATGCCGGGTGACGCTCCGCTTTTCCGGCCTACCAAAACAACGAAGAGACCACATTTGTAGGTCGGGATAGACGCGAAGCGTCGTTTCCCGACGTGTGAATTTACCTCATGTGAAATTTTTGTCGGCAAACGCTTCGCTAATGCCGGCCTACTAAACCTGTTCCTTTACTTCCCTGGCAGGCAAAACGCGCTCCATCTTTGTCGTCTTGTGACTTCATAGTTTGAACCAATTAACAGTTTCATTTTTATCTATGAACCGTTGTACGTTTTCCAGCGTATCAACACTGGGGCACTTTAACCCTGTTTAAGCTGTTGAAATAATTAAAAAAATATTATTTTATTCTCATCCGCCAGTGAAACTCTTGCGTAACTTCTCTTGCTTTTAATATGAGGAGAAATAAATGAACTACTCAAGAACTATCATTAAAGCTGTTATCGCCAAAACACTTTTTGCACTTTCACTGCCAGCATTTTCCCAATCTTTTTATGTTTCTGGCTCAGTTGGAAGAAACTACCAGGATGATACGTCCAACAACGGTACTTTTACTTCTGACTTCACCACCGGTACCGTCACCGGCGTGAATCCACCCCTGAACATTGCCGCGGGCAGCCCGGTGTCATGGAATACCGATTACGATGATGGTATGTCCTTCAGCCTGGCTGTCGGCATGACCATGGATAATTACCGTTTTGAAGTTGAATATGCCAACTCCGATGCCGACGTGGACAGCCACCAGGGTGTCAATGCTGCAGGAATTGACCTGTCTGGTATTGATGCCGGTGTACTGATCTCTGGCAATGTGGGTGACCTGGGTGTCAGCACGGCAAACCTGGTTGCGGCTGGTCGTGGGGAGCTTGAAACTTCTACGCTCATGTTGAATGCCTACTATGACTTCAATCTTGATTCAGCGCTGACTCCCTATGTCGGCATTGGTATAGGCACTGCCGAAACTGAAGTAGAGTTCAGCCCTTCGGATGTAGGCGTGATTTCTGATGACGACAATTCCTTCGTCTACCAGTTGATTCTCGGTGCAAGCTACGATTTCAGTGACAATCTTGCGGCATTTGCCAGCTATCGCTTCCGGGATGCTGATGAAGTTTCCCTGAATGCATCATTGCTGCCTGCTCGCTTTGACATCAATAATGAGTCAAACCTTGTCGACATTGGACTGCGTTACGCATTCTAGATTTCGCCTGAAACCAGGTGAAAAAAAAGCCGGGCATCGCCCGGCTTTTTTTTATGACAGTTTGTCGCGTGATTAAATGACTTTCTTCATTGCCGTCATGTGGCCTCGCAGCACCCTGCCCACGTCTTCGATAGGGTGGTTGCGGATTGCCGCGTTGACCTCGATCAGTTCACGGTCATCAACGCCGTTATCCACGCTGTCGATACCCTTGCCAATGATGTCCGTGTCGACTTCTTTCATGAATTCTTCCAGCATGGGTACTGCAGCATGGGAGAAGAGGTAGCAGCCGTATTCAGCGGTATCGGAGATGACGGCATTCATTTCATACAGCTTCTTGCGGCCAATCAGGTTGGCAATCAGCGGCACTTCATGCAGTGACTCGTAGTAGGCAGACTCGGCGATGACACCGGCAGCCGTCAGGGTTTCAAAACACAATTCAACACCGGCCTTGATCATGGCGGCCATGAGAATGCCGTGGTCATAGTATTCCTGCTCGCTGATGTCGGGAGCCCCGTCAGTGGAAGACTGCTCAAAGGCGGTCTTGCCGGTGTCTTCGCGCCAGCCCAGCAGCTTGGCATCATCATTGGCCCAGTCTTCCATCATGCCGGCTGAAAATTTGCCTTCCATGATGTCGTCCATGTGTTTTTCAAACAGGGGACGCAATATATCCTTCAAGGTTTCGCTCACCCTGAAGGCCTTGATCTTGGCCGGGTTGGACAGACGGTCCATCATGTTGGTGATACCGCCCTGTTTCAGGCCTTCTGAAACGGTCTCCCAGCCATACTGGATCAGCTTGGAGGCGTAGGCAGAATCAACGCCTTTTTCAACCATCTTTTCATAAGCCAGGATCGAGCCGGCCTGGAGCATGCCACACAGGATGGTCTGCTCGCCCATGAGATCGGATTTCACCTCGGCAATAAATGAGGATTCCAGGACACCGGCGCGATGACCGCCAGTCGCCGCAGCGTAGGCCTTGGCAATCTCGAGGCCATCACCATTGGGATCATTTTCACGGTGTACCGCAATCAGGGTCGGCACACCAAAGCCGCGCTTGTATTCTTCCCTGACCTCTGTGCCCGGGCACTTGGGAGCGACCATGATGACAGTCAGGTCATCGCGAATCTGCATGCCTTCTTCAACAATGTTGAAACCGTGGGAGTAGGCCAGGCAGGCGCCTTTTTTCATCAGCGGCATGACCTTTTCGATGACCGGGGTATGCTGCTTGTCCGGCGTCAGGTTCAGGACCAGGTCTGCCGTGGGAACCAGCTCTTCAAACGTGCCGACATTGAAACTGTTGTCCGTGGCATTGACCCAGGACTGCCGTTTTTCCTTGATGGCGGCCTCGCGCAGGGCATAGGAAATATCCAGTCCGCTGTCACGCATGTTCAGGCCCTGGTTCAGGCCCTGTGCGCCGCATCCCAGGATAACGACCTTCTTGCCTTTCAGTTTGTCCACACCGCCCGCGAATTCGGAAGAATCCATGAAGCGACACTTCCCGAGCTCTTCTAGCTGTAAACGCAGGGGAAGGGTGTTGAAATAATTCATTGATGACTCCGGGTTTTCATTGTTATCCGGCTGTTTTGGGGCCGGGGTGATTAATCAGGGCGGCAATATTAAGCAAAAATGCCTCTTTGGTCTAATATATCTCCCTAATTACCCGTGTAATTCGGGGTGTCAGCAACCGGGGCAGTTGCAGGCCAGTGATTTCCTGCATTCAGGGCAATATGCCAGGTCGCAGAATTTGCCGGCTGAAGGGCGTATAATCGCCGACCCAGGCATAAAATCAGGTTTTACACCATGAGTGACGACGCAGGCAGCGATAAAGCCAACGAGGGAAACGAGGCTGAAGACGCCAGTGAATCCATCCTTCTGATTGATGACCATGAAGAAGTTGTTTCGGAGGGCGGGCGCAAGGTACGCCGGCGCGGAATCTACCTGTTACCCAACCTGCTCACCACGGGTGCCATGTTCGCCGGTTTCTATGCTGTTATCGCCGGCATGGGCGGTGATTTCCGGCATGCCTGTGTGGCCATAATCGTGGCCATGTTCCTGGACGGCCTTGATGGCCGGGTTGCCAGGCTCACCAATACCCAGAGCGCTTTTGGCGCACAGTATGATTCGCTGTCTGACCTCATAGCCTTTGGCGTGGCACCGGCCCTGATCTGTTTCAGCTGGTCGCTATCAACCCTGGGCAAGGCCGGATGGACAGTCTGCTTTATCTACGTGGCCTGTGCTGCCCTGAGGCTTGCCCGTTTCAACGTACAGCTGGGTACCCAGGACAAGCGTTTCTTTGTCGGCCTGGCTAGTCCCTCGGCTGCCGGCCTGGTGGTGTTCATGGTCTGGGCACTTTTCGAAAACCAGGTTGATCCGACAGGATTTATTGCCTTGCTGGCTGCCGTGGTGACCTTTGCAGCCGGGGCACTGATGGTCGTGAATATCCGGTATTACAGCTTCAAGGACCTGGACATGAAAAACCGGGTGCCGTTCATCATGATGATCCTGGTGGTGCTGATGTTTGTGGTGATTTCGTGGGATCCCCCGATCGTCCTGTTCGCCATGGCCATCACCTATGCCTTGTCAGGGCCGGCCAGGGCCATCTATGTACGGCGGGAAAAGTTTCTCAAGTCTCCCACCTTTGCCTCTTTCAGGCCGGCAACGGACCAGGAGGCGGCCAACAGTGACGAAGTGGGGCAGGAAGAAGATGACAGCGCCGGGGAGACCGATGCAAGCCATAAACAGGGGCTTTAAGGAAACTTTTTGCATTATGCCGGTCATAATCGGTATAAAGGGAGCAATTCCCCGCAGCGACCATACACACCAGGACTGGTCATGCATAAGCTCTAGCCATTCAAATAAAAGCGAAGCAAGCAGAGAGAAAACACCATGATTATCAAAACCCGCAAGGAAATTCCTTCTTCAGAAATCACGCCGGAATCGGTTTACCGTGAACGCCGCAAATTCCTGAAATCAGGCGCCAACCTGTCATTGGGCATGGGCGCGCTGGGTGTTACCGGTGCCGGTTTGCTCTCACCTACGGCCCGTGCCCAGGTCGGTGATTCCCTGTTCGCCCGAGCCCCCGCAGATATCAACCTGGCGTCCAGGCCGGACTGGCTGGAACAGAAGGTCGCTGAGCGCACCGATGCCCCGGCAACCGGGTCTTTCAATACGGATGAAGAGCTGACGCCTTTTGAGGATGTCACCACCTACAACAATTTTTATGAATTCGGCACCGGCAAGGACGATCCGTCGCGAAATGCCCGGGAATTCAGAATTGATCCCTGGTCTGTTGAAGTAGCAGGGGAGTGCAACAAGCCGGGAACCTACAACCTGGAAGATGTGCTCAAGCCCCATACCTTTGAGGAAAGAATTTATCGCCTGCGTTGCGTGGAAGCCTGGTCCATGGTCATTCCCTGGATTGGCGTTCCGATGGCTGATCTGCTGAGCCGTTTCGAACCCAACGGCAATGCCAAGTTCGTCAAGTTCAACACCCTGGTGGATGAGGACCAGATGCCGGCACAGGGCTCACGCTTTGCCACTATTGACTGGCCCTACCAGGAAGGCCTGCGCATGGACGAAGCCATGCACCCGCTGACCCTGATGGCCACCGGCCTGTACGATGATGTCCTGCCGGCCCAGAATGGCGCGCCCATGCGCCTGATCGTGCCCTGGAAATACGGCTTCAAGAGCATCAAGTCCATTGTGCGGATTGAGTTCACCCGCGACATGCCGAGCAACACCTGGAATGACCTGCAGCCCAGGGAGTACGGCTTTTACGCCAACGTAAACCCCAACGTCAGCCACCCCCGCTGGAGCCAGGCAAGCGAACGCCGCCTGCCCAGCAGCCTGTTCATGCCGCGCCGCATCGATACCATGATGTTTAACGGGTATGAGGAAGTGGCGAGTTTGTATGCGGGGATGGATTTAAGGAAAAACTACTAAAAGACGATAAAGGGATAAAACGATAAAGCGATAAAAGGGTTGCTCAGGTTTGACTGATCACGCAGTAAATTATTGTATTACGGGTACCCCATGCGGGGGATTACCTAACTACAGATATAGCCAACTAAGTGCATGTGTACTGGGTATCGGCTCTTTTTTTCCTTTATCGTTTTATCGTTTTATCGCTTTATCGATATTGTGAAATTCGTCGTCAAACCCACCATCTTCCTCCTCTGCCTGTTACCGGCGGCCTACCTCATCTATGGCGTCTACCTGGCTTTCACGGGTGGTGAGAACCTGCTGGGCCCCGATCCGGCGCAATACCTGTCTCTGCAGACGGGGGAATGGGCGATACGCCTGCTGATAGCCTCCCTGGCCATTACGCCGTTGCGTTACCTGCTTAACATGCCCAGCCTGTTCCGTTTTCGGCGCATGATTGGCCTGTATGCCTACTTTTATGTCTGCCTGCACCTGGTGGTCTTTCTCTGGTTCCTGCTGGGCTGGGATTTTTCCGCCATTGGCCGGGAGATTGCTGAACGCCCCTATATCACTATCGGCTTTTCCGCGTTCGTCCTGTTGACCCCCCTGGCAGCCACGTCTTTCAATGCCGCACAACGCAAACTGGGGCGTAACTGGAAACGCCTGCACAGGCTGACCTATGCCTGCGCCATCCTGGCCTGTTTGCACGTGATCTGGATCGTGCGCTCAAGCTATTTCGACGCAGTACTCTATGGTGGGCTGGTCCTTGTATTGCTGAGCTACCGTGTTCTGCGCAAAAACAGCCAGGCAGTCCGCAAATTCACCTTTTTTCCGCCGAAACAGGCGAGGGCTTAAGGGCTTGTTTGACTTTGTGTAATCAGTATAATGCGCCTTCTCATTTTGGGGCCGGGTTGAACAAACCAGGATTAACCAGGCCTCAAATGCCCAAAATGAATTGGGTCTGTAGCTCAGTTGGTTAGAGCGCACCCCTGATAAGGGTGAGGTCGGTGGTTCAAATCCACCCAGACCCACCAATTCATTTTGAGATCGGTCCCGAGTTTCTAAAGAACCCCATAATTTCGTTATCGAGCACCCCTGTTCTTTATAAAAAGGGGGTGAGGTCGGTTCTGTTGTTCAAATCCACCCAGACCCACCAATTTTTGCCCTTACCTCGACCAGTTTCCTGGAATTCCCCCCATTCAGTTCCAGCCCGCAATCACAGATTGCGGTCGTTCCCGGCACATGAAGCTGGCGCTTCATGAAAGCGTGCCGGATTACCCATCCCGTGGTGATGAATCAGGGTAACTGAAAATTCCCCAGGGCCGGTGTTTCCGCGGCTTCCTCTACAGGTGGACGCAACTGCGGAATCCACTCGTAAGGAATGCGGTAGGCACGGTACACCGAGTTGGAACCGCGCTGGCTGTAGGGGGAGGGCGGGTTCATGTATTCCCACGCATTCTCGCCCTCGCTGGTTACCTCAAATACGCGACCAGGAGCCCCTTCCGTAATCAGTGTGTTGCCGTTGGGCAGGCGCTGGGCGCCGCTGATATTGGTGCTGAAGAAATTGGCGGCACGATATTGCCAGACCACTTCCAGTGTCACCGGATCGATTTCCAGGATGCGGGAATTGGAACGGCCATAGATGCCGGAACCGCTGGCGCTCAAAGCACCAGGCGCACCGTAGCCGCTGGAACCGCCATTATCAAATATCATGACATTGCCGGCACCGGGCAGACCAGGGGGGATGAAATGGGCATGATGCTGGCCGATGATCTGGCCTATGGCTTGCTCTTCCGGAGTGTCACTGAAGTCAGGGCCCAGTTGCCAGACGACATTGCCGTCACGGTTGATAATGGCAATGACACTGGACTGGCGACTGCTGATGATGACGTTTTCCGGGGCGAAGCGCTCATCACCGTCTTCATACCATTTATTGGGTCCCACGTAGGTAGCCGAGTTGATATGGAACCAGTCCATGCTGCCCCGACCCTGGCTGTAGCCGACGCCGTCATGGATAGTCTGGCGGGCCTCGTCACTGAAACCGAATTCGTCAATATGGTCGCCGGCGCGCCATTCCCAGAGAATGTCTCCATCAGGCCCAACCTCGATCAGCCGATCATCTTCCAGGGTGACGCTGGAGACATTGTCGTCGTTGTAATTGGTGTGGGTCAGCAGCAGGGTATTGGCACCCTCGGGGAGTGGTGTGAAATTTGGTGAATAGTAACCGGCAGGATAATCGGTGCGTTGCCAGTCATGATGAACACGTGCGCTGTTCACGGTTTCGCCGCTGCGCAAGGTGATTTCCTCGGCTGAATCAAAACGCCAGGATTCCCTGCCTTCGAAATCCTGCTGTACCAGGGCCAGGGCTTCCTGGTGGGGTGGATTGGCACCGACAGTGCCGATGACATGCCCGCCGGGGATGACCCTGGCAGGGCCGCCCGGTGACAGGTTGAAGCCTTCCCATTCCTTCACAATATTACCGTTCATGTCGATGACGATGACCAGCGGTGTATCAAGCACGGACAGGACGTTGTAGCCGTTCCAGGCCTTGTCCGGATCGTAAATGGTTGTGCCGGTCGGGTAGACAGTTGGTGCGGCAATGGCCTGGACTGCAGCCAGGATGGACAGCGTGAAAACTGCAATGAGTCGAATGACGGGTTTCATGTTTTTCCCCCAGATGTAACGCTTAATTAATTAAGTCTTGTTTTGATACTGATTCCTATTAGAACGCTTTTTTTTAAAATATGCTAATGTCACAGCTTGTTCAAAAGTACCTGAATTTATAGCACGGGGAGATCATGCAGAAAAAATTACTGGGAAAATCCACACTCAATGTGGCGCCTCTGACTTTTGGCGGCAATGTCTTTGGCTGGACCGCTGACGAGGCCCGCTCCTTTGAACTGCTTGATGAATTTGTCGACAAGGGTTTCAACCTGATTGATACCGCCAATGTGTATTCTGCCTGGGTCCCGGGCCGCAGTGGTGGTGAGTCAGAATCCGTGATTGGCAACTGGCTGCAAAGGGGCCATGTGGCACGTGAAGATGTTGTCCTGGTCACCAAGGTCGGCATTAGCATGGAAGATCCCTTTGACATGAGTAAATCCTCATTGAGCAGGGACAGCATCATGAAGCATGTGGAGGACTCATTGCGCCGCCTGAAGACAGATTATATAGACCTGTACATGTCCCATATCGATGATGAGAAAACACCACTGGAGGAAACCCTGGCGGCCCATGATGAACTCGTGAAGGCAGGCAAGGTGCGATTCATCGGTGCCTCCAATTACAGCAAGGACAGGTTGGAACAGGCACTCAAGGTCAGTGCCGACAACAACCTGGCGCCCTACGTGGCCCTGCAGCCCCATTACAATCTTTACCACCGTGAGGATTATGAGGGCGAACTGCAGGATTTCTGTGTTGCCAATGACATCGGCGTGTTTACCTATTTTTCACTGGCCAGTGGCTTTCTGACCGGCAAGTACTGCAAGGAAAGCGACCTGGAAGGATCCTCAAGGGCGCAACTTGTCCAGGGCATGCTCAATGAGCGTGGCATGCGCATTCTTGAAGCGTTGGACAAGGTGTCTGATGAACTCAATGCCAGGCCGTCGCAGGTTGCCCTGGCCTGGTTGATCGCACAGCCGGGTGTCGTGGCGCCCATCGCCAGCGCCACGACCATGGATCAGCTCAGGGAAATCATGCAATGCGCGACTATTTCTCTCAGTGATTCACAATTACAAACACTGACAGAAAGTGGTGCGTAAGGGCGTATAGTTAATGAAACCGGTTGCTGTCTTAATCCTGTTACTGCCCCTGGCCGGGCAAGCACATCATGGAAATTTTACCTACGATGGCACGACGGTGGTGACTGTCGAGGGTGAGGTCGTGGTTTTCAACTGGCGTAATCCCCACGGTTCTGTCGTGCTGCGCCGGGATAACGGAGAGGAAGTTGAAATAGAAACAGACGGCCCCTCGCTCATTCGTCCCATGGGTGTTACTCCGGAGTCGCTGCAGCCTGGTGATCAGGTCATTGCCTATGCCAGTCCAAGTAACCGTGGCAGGACCGATGAATTCCTGGGCAGGGAGTTTCTCAAGGAAGACGGCAGCCTGGTCAGAGTTTCGGTGGCTTATGCCAGGCAGCAGGAACGCGAGAATCCACCACGGGCAGAGGCTATACCAGGGGCCTGGGTACCAGATCGCACCAACCTGTTTGCCCATGTTGCCAGTAGTGAATCCTGGGAATTGACCCCCGCCGGACAGGCTTCCTTTGATGCCTATGACACCTCCCGGCCTTTTGCCCAGACCAGTTGTATTGCCGCCACCACGCCCACGCTGATGATGTACCCGACGGCCAATGTGATCAGTGAAGTTAATGGCCACATGGAAATAAACGCCGACTGGATGGGGGCCACGCGCACTGTCTACATGGATGGACGTGATCATCCACCCTTGAGTGAAGACTTCTACCAGGGTCATTCTGTCGGGCGCTGGGAAGATGGCGACCTGGTCATCGAAACCAGCAATTTCAGTCCCAATCCCATTGGTAATGTGTTCAGTATTGCCTCGGGGCCGGCGAAAACCGTGTCAGAGCGTCTCTCCCTGAATGAAGACAGGAGTTCCCTGACCTACAGCTTTACCCTGATTGACCCGGATTACCTTGCAGCACCGGTGACAGGGACTTACCAGTGGCATTACAGGCCGGATATCACGGCCAGTAGCGAACCCTGCGACCTGGAAGCGGCAAGTCGTTACCTGGAAGATTGACCACAAGCCCTTAAACCGGTTTAATTAAACAGTGTTCAATTAGACGTTATTCAAATAACAGTATTCTCCAACCATGTCCTATCTCAGTGAGGTCATCATGTTCAGACGCTTATTCCTGGCTCTACCTGTTGTGCTGCTTGTCGCCTGTGGCGGTGAAAGCCCGCAAACCGCTACCACCCAACCTGTTCCTGCGGCAGCACAGGAGTCCGCATCACAGGTGTCTGAAAGTGAGCGGTTGAACCAGTGGTTTGCCGAAAAAAATGAAGAGCGCCTGGCTTTCAGTCCCATGGAACTGACCACACTGAACCGTAAGGACCAGTACGGTGAGCTGGACCAGTTCAGCCTGGCGGCAACGGAAGAGCAACTGGCCTGGCATGCTGCCACTATCGAGGAAATGGAGCAGGAGTTTTCCTATTCAGACCTGGACCTGGAAGCCAAGACTTCCTGGGATACCTGGATTTACATGTATGAGCGCAATCGCGGCATCCAGGATTTTGCCAGCCAGTTTTATATTTTTGAGCAGATGAATGGCACCCATTCCCTGTTTCCTACCTTCATGATCAATTACCACAAGGTCGATACACGCGAGGATATGGATGCCTATATCAGCCGCTTGCAGCAGGTGGGACGGGCAATGAACCAGAGTCTTGAAAAGGCACAAAGCAACGCTGAGCGTGGAGTGCGTGCACCACGGTTTGCCTATGAGATTGTGATCGACGAAATCAGGAAGATCATCAGCGGTGCTCCCTTCGATGATGCCATGGAGAATGACTCGGCCATCTGGAGCGATATCAACAGCAAGATCGACGGCCTGGTTGAAGCCGGTACCATCAACGAGGAAGTTGCAGGCACCCTGGCAGAACAGGCACGCACAGCCTTGCTGGATTACTACCAGCCGGCTTACCAGGAGGTCCTGGACTGGATGAGCCAGGATATCGCCAATACCGATCCCGAACCTCGCGGCGTGTGGGCATTACCCGAAGGGGAGGATTATTACAACCAGTTGCTGGAGTACTACACCACGACAGAGTTGACCGCGGCGGAGATTCACCAGATCGGCCTCGATGAAGTCGAGCGCCTGATGGCTGAAATGGATGCTGTGAGAAGGGAGGTTGGCTTCGACGGTGACATGCTGGAATTCCTCGACACGGTCAGTACCGACGAGCAGTTCTACTATGACAATACCGAAGAAGGGCGGCAGGCTTACCTTGATGATACCAATGCGTATTACGATTTCATCCGCGAGAGACTCCCTGAATACTTTGGCGTCCTGCCGAAAGCCGACCTGGTGGTGAAACGGGTGGAATCGTTTCGTGAACAGGACGGGGCACCGGCCCATTACAACCAGAGCAGTCCGGATGGTGAAACACCGGGAACCTACTACGTGCACATGTCCGACATGAACGCCAACCCGAGCTACGAGATGGAATCAACGGCTTACCATGAAGGCTTGCCAGGACATCACATGCAGATTGCCATTTCACTGGAGTCAGAATCCATACCCGAGTTTCGCCGCCAGACCTGGTACAACGCCTACGTGGAAGGCTGGGCCCTGTACACCGAAAAACTGGCCTGGGAGATGGGTGCCTATGAAGATCCCTATTCCAACCTGGGGCGCTTGTCCAACGAGATCTGGCGTGGTGTGCGCCTGGTGGTGGACACCGGCATGCATGCCATGGGCTGGACCAAGGAAGAAGCTGTCAATTATTTTGCGGCGCATTCGCTGGCGCCGATTGAATCCATCGTTGCCGAAATCAACAGGTACCTGGTCATTCCGGGCCAGGCTACCAGTTACAAGATCGGCATGCTGAAAATCCAGGAATTGCGCGAGCGCACCGAGCAGGCCCTGGGTGAGGATTTCGACATACGTGAATTTCACGATGTCATCCTGTCTGGAGGCGCCTTGCCGCTGGATATCCTGGATCGGCGGGTCAACAACTACATTGACTCGAAAGCCTGAGAAGCGCGGGCCACAATTAAAATTTGCAGATTCCAAGGATTTCAGCCAGCCTGCTTTACTCCTTGTAAATTGGAGTGATATAACCTGTGTGATTGTGGAAACGGGGCCTTCAGGGCCTGTCCGGACCAGAAATCGATCAGGAACACAGGCTTTATCAGCAAAACCATATTTCGATAGTAAGAAGGTATAAGAGCTATTGAGAATATTGAGAGACGATTGCGCAGAGAGGCAGAGAGACAAAGATGAATAAATTGACAGCCGCAAAAAGCATGGCAGCAACATTGGTACTGGCTGGCGTCATGGCCGGCAATGTTGGTGCACAACCCTCCAATGATGATGGTCCGCGCTCACCAACACCAAGACTGCCCGACGGGACGGTTGACCTGGGCGGCGACGGTGTCTGGAGTCTGCCCTATACCACCAATTTTGCGGCTACCATGGAAGGTTACGAAGACGGTGTCAGGCCCCCGTTTCGTCCCTGGGCCAAGGCCATGTGGGAATACAATCGCTCCAATAATGTGAAATACGATCCGGAAGGTTTCTGCCTGCCGCCGGGAGGCCCCCGTTCCATGGGTACACCTTATCCGGCCGAGATCATTCAAAACCGTGATCGCATCATAATTATCTTTGAAGGCGGTGGTCACGTATGGCGCGAAATCCACATGGATGGCCGTGAGCATCCACCCCGTGAAGAACTGAATCCGACCTATTTCGGGCATTCAGTCGGTCACTGGGAAGGTGACACCCTGGTCATTGATACGGTTGGCTACAATGAAAAGACCTGGATAGATTACAACGGTCATATGCATACCGACCAGTTGCACACCATCGAATACATTACCCGTCCCTACAAGGAGGTTTTGCACTACGAAGCGGTCATTGATGATCCGGGTGCCTATACCGATACCTGGCGAGTCCAGTGGGATATTCCGTGGATTGAAGGCCAGGAGCTGCAGGATTATGTCTGCCAGGAAAACAACAAGTTCCTGCTCGACCTGACCGATGATTACGGTGACCCGTTCTTCGAGAAAACCGAAGGGTTGTGAAGCACTGACAATTTACTCTGGCGTGGCCGGCGCGATGCCCTCATAGATCGCTGCCGGTACCGCCAGGTCATCAAATTCAAGTTTCCCGCAACAGGCGGGACCATTCCCGATCACCTGGCCAAGCTTTCTGCCGATAAAGGTCACGGTGACATCCGCATTCACGGCATCACCCAGGATCTTGCCGGTATCACTGTCCAGACCGGATGGAATATCTGCCGCCAGTACAGGACATTCAACCCGGTTGATCAGTGCAATGGCAGCAGCGTAATCCCCCCGCACCTCGCCGGTCAGGCCTGTACCCAGCAGGGCATCCACGATGACGGTATCCTCTGCAGTATCCTCGAAAAAGTGTTTGGACAGTTCATCAAGATCTGACACGGGTACTCCCTGCTCCCTGGCAAACTCGTATGCCAGGCGGGCGTCTCCCCGAAGCTTGTCTGGAGACCCAACGGCAATCACGCTGGCTTTCAGGCCATGCTGTTTCGCCAGGCCGGCAATGATATAGCCGTCACCACCGTTATTACCGCTGCCGCAAAAACAGACAAGGGCAGTCCTGCCTGGCCAGTATTTCAGTACCATTCGAAAGGCAGCCTTGCCTGCGCGCTGCATCAGGGTAAAACCGGCAATGCCATGTTCCTCGATGGCCAGTCGGTCCAGTTCTCTCACCTGGGCCGCAAGATAACAGGATTCAGGCATCATCAGTCCTTGAGCAGGGCCCTGGCGCTGACTGTCATATTGACGCGGGTTTCACCCGGTTCGGCTACCGGTACAGCCATGGCGCTATCAGCGGCCCTGGCGGACATGGCCATGGCACTGCGATTCTCAAAAAAGCCCTGCTGGCCGCCATTGATATTGACCTCGATGAGATTTGCCTCGTCCTTGTTCAGGATGTCGGCAATTTCATCAGCCCTGGCCTGGAGTTTCACGAGGGCCGCTCCCATCAGCGAATCTGAAATCTCTTCGTATTTCTCGCTGGACAGACTGTAGTTCAGGTTGTTGATGATCAGCCCGGCTTCCTGCAATCGTGCCGTGACAACCAGCAGTGCCTCGCTGTTCATACTTTGCATCTGTATTCCCTGCTGTGCACGCCAGACCGGATTTTCCAGGTCATTGCGGGAGTTGGGACGCCCGGGCACGTTGTAGACATGGTACTGCTCTATGGAATAGTCGATATTGTTGGTGTCCTCAAGAATATTCATGGCCTCGCGCATGATTTCATTGACCTCATCCTGCAGGTCAGTGGTATCACGACCCTGTGCGGTGTACCGCATGCTGACATTCATGGTGTCCTGGACCACGCTGACCATTTCCGTGGCGCTGAGGTTCAGGATCAGCTCACCATCATCCAGCTCGCTCAGGTCAAACTGGTTCTGGGCAATGGCAGCAGGCAGAAAAAACAGGACGGCCAGGAGCGCGGTTGTCCTGGTCAGGAAGCGGGTAACAAGAGCGTGGGCGTGCATGGTGAATCCTCCGAATCAGATTGTGCCACGAGTGCCATCCTGGCACTTGAGTGATGAATCATATCTTAACTGACCCCGATTACGTGTGAAGCGGGAAGGAAATTGGAGAAAAAATTGCGACCAAAAAAAAGAGCCGGCAAGCCGGCTCTTTTGATGCTGCCTGTTGCAGGTTACTTCATTCGCAGTGTAAAGATGTCATCGTTGCGAGTGGGATCGGTTGCCGCACGTATTTCACTGACTTCCGCGGTTGTTACTGCCGAGGCATTGTGTCCCCAGGCGGAGCGGATATAGGTGATCACTTCAGCAATTTCATCATCACTGAGCAGCTGCCGGAAATAGGGCATGTCGTTGACGTCAGGACCTTCGTCCGCGATAACGCGCAGCGAACCGTTCAGTGTCAGGTTGATCAGTGAACTGGGGTCCGGGTCCATGATGACAGGGTTGCCTGCAAGGGGTGGCTGGTAGGGATAATAACCCTGGCCGTTGGTGCCGTGGCAGTTGGAACAATACTCGTAGTAAATCTGGGAACCCGGTTCACTGAAATTCAGGCTCAGCAGCTCCTGGGTATCGCTGTTGTCGTAGGACCATTCTGTCGCGCCAACTTCGGCGACCGGAGGCAAGGATTTCAGGTAGACAGCCATGCCCCTGAGGTCGGCTTCACTCATGTGCTGGGTGCTGTTGTTGACCACTTCCACCATGGTGCCAAATGCTGTACCGAAGCGGTTGTGACCGGAACCCAGGAACTCGGCAACATCGTCTTCAGTCCAGCGGCCAAGACCGCTGTTGATATCACCATTGAGACTGGACGCTGACCAGTGATCAAGCGGTGCGCCGGCAAGAAACGCGGAGTCGCCCTCATCCAGGCCTTTTTCCTGCATCAACAGTCCGCGGGGTGTATGGCAGGCGCCACAGTGTCCCAGGCCCTGAACCAGGTAAGCACCACGGTTCCAGTCATTGCTCTGGTTGTCATCAGGCTCGTAGGGCTCGTCATCCATGGTAAGTACGTTCCAGATACCCATTCCCATGCGGGCCATGTCCTTGAAGCCAGGGATCTCCGATGGCTGGTTGGGTGTGCTGGACGGTTCAACTTCATTCATGATGAAGTCATAGAGTGCACGCATATCCTGCTCAGACATCTTGGCGTAGGAGGGGTAGGGCATGGCCGGATACATGCGGGTACCGTCACTTTTGACGCCAAAGCGCATGGCACGATCAAATTCTTCAAAGGTGTAATTGCCAATACCGTTGGTCGGGTCCGGCGTAATGTTCGTGGTATAGAGGTTGCCGAGCATGGGCACGTTCATCCTCAGGCCACCGGCAAGCGGCTCGCCTTCTGGAATAGAGTGACAGGCAACGCAGTTGCCTAGCCGGGCGACATATTCACCGTGCGAGATACCCGCAGCGGCTGCCCGTGCCTCACTGTCTGTCGCATAAGTGGATTCTGTGGTGACAGCGCCGGAATCACACCCGGCGACAAGAGCTGATACGCAACATACTGCCAGCAATTTTCTGAATGCCATAATTTTCCCCTCAGAGATTTATTCTTATTAGCTTTGAACTAACTGGACGGAGATTAACATTATAAATAAAGAAATAACATCTCTATAAACCTTCACATGCCCGCAAACTGTGGCTTACAGACGATTTGCCTTTTACTGGCAAGGCAATTCTTCTATGCTTGTCCGGGAGTTAAGAAGTCTTTCCAAGGAGTACTCAAATTGAGCAAACCCAAGGTTCTCATTACCCGGCGCTGGCCGGAAGCAGTGGAAAAGGCGATGTCTGCCAGTTTTGACGTTACCCTTAACACCGACGATACCCCCATGACGGCAGAGCAATTGCAGCAGGCCCTGCAGGAATACGATGCCATTTGTCCCTGTGTCACCGACAGCATGCCGGAGACATTATTCAGCGCTGAGTCATTCAGGACACAGATTATCGGTAACTATGGTGTTGGCTTTAGTCATATCGATGTCGACACGGCCAAGAGCAAGGGGCTGGTAGTGACAAATACCCCTGATGTGCTCACCGATGCCACCGCAGACCTGGCCATGACCCTGATGTTGATGCTGGCCCGTCGTGGCGGGGAAGGCGAGCGCCAGGTCCGTGCCGGAGACTGGAAAGGCTGGTATCCAACTCACCTGATGGGCACCCAGGTTACTGGAAAAACCCTGGGCGTAGTTGGCATGGGCCGGATTGGCCAGGCCATGGCGGAAAAGGCGCATTTCGGTTTTGGCATGCGCATTCTTTACCACAATCGCAAACCCATTCCCGAGGCCGAATCACGTCGGCTACAGGCCGAATACTGTACCGAGTTGACCTGGCTGATGAGCAAATCGGATTTTGTTGCCCTTCATTGTCCCAGCAGCCCGGTGACACGACACATGATCAATGAAAAGACCCTGGGCTACATGCGCCCGGATGCTTTCCTGATCAATACCTCGCGCGGCGATGTCGTGGAAGAGAAGGCCCTGGTGAAGTTCCTGCAAAAGGGCCTGATTGCCGGTGCCGGCCTGGATGTCTATGAAAACGAACCCCAGGTTCCTGAAGCCTTGTTAGCCATGGAGAACGTGGTACTGCTGCCTCACCTGGGCAGCGCCACCGAGGAGACCCGTGTGGACATGGGGATGCGCGTGCTGGGCAACCTCAATGCCTTCTTCAATGGTGAATCACCACCAGACAAGCTCTAACAATCAAGGTAAGCCAGATAGTCAGGCGAAGATTTCCTCGAGGAAATTCTTCATGGCCGTCCAGGAACGTTTATCGGCATTGCCGCTATACATCATGCCGTTATCAGGCATATTGGCCTGTGGATTGGTGAAGGCATGGGAAGTATGGCCATAGGCATGGACCTGCCAGTCTACACCGGCCTGCGTCATTTCGGTTTCCAGGGCCAGCACACTCTCGGGCGGTACCATGGGATCATCATGTCCATGCAGGGCCAGCACCTTGGCCTTGATGGTTTCGTTGGGAAGATTTTCCGGGGCGCCAAACAAACCATGAAAACTGACCACCCCTTTGACATCGGCTCCGCTGCGGGCCAGGTCAAGCACACATAAACCGCCAAAACAAAAACCGATAGCGGCAATCCGGCTGCTGTCCACCATCTCCAGGCCGGCCAGCGTATCCAGTCCGGCAAGCAGTCGCTGTCTGAGCATGCCCCTGTCTTCCAGGAAGGGGGCCATCAGTGCACTGTTTTCTTCCATGCTTGTGCCCAGAATTCCTTTGCCGTAATTGTCGATGGCAAAGCCGACATAACCAAGTTCTGCCAGTGCTTCTGCTTTCTGGCATTCAAAGGTGTCGCGCCCGCCCCAGGCATGGGCAACCAGCACAGCGGGCTTTTTGCCGCTGCTGCCATCGTGTGCCAGGTAACCTTCAAGCAGGGTATCGCCGTCGTGATATTCAACTGTAGTGGTTTCCATGATGTCCTCTTCCGGGTCTGATGATTAAAGCGAGATCGCATTATAACCATGGCTACAGTTGTACCTGAACCGGAGTGCCAGTTGTTTGTTGAAATCATGCAGGTGCTGGTTTACATTGCCAAATCACGTAACCAGCATGACCAGTGAGGTTTGCCAATGGCCCAGCAGGAAGAAATCCCCGCCATCGCCCAGCAGTATGCTTTTTCCATGCGTATTGAAAGTGACGGGCATATTGAATTTCAGGGACCGATGCGCAGTCGTACTTTTGAGCCAGCATCGGGTGGAGAAATCTGGGGTCCCAAACTGCAGGGCAGGGTAGTTCCCAGGAGTGGGGCCGATTTTGCCAGCAACGAACTCATGGACGCCCACATGATGCTACAGGCATCTGATGGCACCTGGATCTACATGAACCTGCTCGGTTATGAGCATAACGTCAATGATGACGGTAGCCCTTACTTTCGTGTAGCTCCTTATTTTGATGCGCCTTCGGGACCTCATGAGTGGCTGGCCAATACCGTCTTTGTCGGAATCGGCGAAAGGCACATGAATCCTGATCACACCATTTTTCATTTCCATGAAATCCTGTAACCGGGCCAGCACCCACCACAGAATAATAGCGAGGTAAGATCATGGCTGATTTGCAAGTCCCGGGATTGGAGCTCGAATATGCTTTTTCGGTCACCATATATTTTGCAGAGCGCATCGATTTTGTCGGCCCACGTGGCGGCAAGGGCTATGTGCCGCCTGCAAGTGGCGATGTCTATGGCCCGATGTTGAACGGCAGAGTGGTGCCTTACAGTGGTGCCGACTATGCAATCTTCAATGACATTTCCAAGGGCATCAAGGTCAATACCCATTACATGCTGGAAAGTGATGACGGCCACTGGATCTATATCAATAACAGGGGCTACCTGCATCGTTCACCGGATCCTGCCAACCCGGAGCAGACCCGCTTGTATTTCCGTATGACACCCCTTTTCGAAGCGCCGAACGGTCCCTACGAATGGATGTCACGCACCATGTTTGTCGGTACCGGTGAACGTCTCTCCGATCCTGATCGTTCCCAGTTTACTTACTACCGGGTGCTGTAAATGAATACACCTGATAGCCGACGTCGACTTCTCAAACTGGCTGGTTCCCTGCCGCTGGCGCTGCCGGTCATAACCCTTGCACAAGGCAGTAACGATTCCGGCTTGGCGTTTCTTCGTGTACAAAACCAGGTTACAGCTACAGGTGTTCATAAAGACACCATGGTGATTGTCGATGCCAGTGTTACTACTTTTGATGGTAATGGCTATTACCTGTATCCGGATTGGGGGCAGCCCGTCGTCTATGAAGTCAGGCTGCAAAATGCCCGCCTTGCCTTTTACTACCCCGGCACCAGTCAGCGCCTCTGGTCAATGACCTCGGTTCCGGCCGTTTCGATGTTCAGTGGCCGGGTGGAAGGCATTCTGGATATTGACGGCGATGAAGCACACCTGAACCAACTTGTGACGGCCAGAAATTTGCAAACGCTGGAAGTGCCGACGTTTCCTGCTATTACCTGACTGCACATTCAGTTGACATAGGGGTTGCCGCTGACAAGTGGCAATAACCCGTTCCAGACATATTAAATGCTCGTCCATGACTGAACTGTCCCTGGTTGACCTGTTGGCACAGGTGCGTGCCTGCACACATTGCGATTCTTCGCTGCCACTGGGTGCCAATCCGGTGCTCAGCATGGAGTCTTCAGCCCGTATACTTGTCATTGGCCAGGCACCGGGTACCAGGGTGCACGCCACCGGCATTCCCTGGAACGATCCTTCCGGTGACCGTCTGCGCCAGTGGATGGGGGTGGATCGGGATACTTTTTACGATGCCAAGCGTATCGCCATCATGCCCATGGGATTTTGTTATCCCGGCAAGGGTAAATCCGGTGACCTGCCGCCAAGACCGGAATGTGCTCCGCTGTGGCATGAGCGCCTGCTGGCCCAGTTACCAGAGATCAAGCTGACGCTGCTCATCGGCAATTATGCCCAGCAGTATTACCTGGACCGTCGTCACAAGACCCTGACAGATCGCGTAGCAGCCTGGCCGCAGTACCTGCCGGATTACCTTCCCCTCGTGCATCCGTCTCCCCATAATACCTACTGGCTGCAACAAAATCCCTGGTTTGAGCAGGATCTGGTCCCCGAATTGCGCAAGTTGATTGCCGGAATATTATAAAATCAATATATATCAGTGACTTAACAAGAAATGTTTTGCCAGTAAATTCGGGGTTCCGATGTCAACCAGGCTTGCCTTGCTGCGTTAATAAATACATTAGCGGTACAAATCAGGCAGGGAACGGGCTTATGGCGGGACGCATTACAGGTTTGCTGGCTGGCACCATGGGTGGCAGTGACACCCCTATAGTGCTGGGCTATGATAATCACAGCGAACAGGGTGACAGCGGGAGAAAAGCACTGGAACAAAGCCGCGCCTTGGACAGATTCCTGGCATCCGTGGAAAAGCGTGCTTTTCGCATTGCGCAGATTGCCACCAGTCATTCCGACGAAGCCTTTGATATCGTTCAGGACGCGATGTTCAAACTGGTGGAAAAATATGCCGCGAAACCGGAGGGTGAATGGCCCGCGCTGTTTCATCGTATCCTGCAAAGCAGGATTCGTGACTGGTATCGGCGCAACAAAGTCAGGAACCGTTTTCGCACGTGGTTAAGCAGCAGTCTTGATGACGATGAAGATCCCATGCAGTCAGTCGCGGATGCTGGCGGCAGAAGTCCCGAGCAACACCTTGAACTGGACCAGGGCATGGCAGCACTGGAGCAGGCCCTGCACAACCTGCCCCTGAGGCAGCAGCAGGCTTTCATCCTGCGTGCCTGGGAAGGACTCGATACCCGCGAAACTGCCCGGGCCATGTCCTGCGCAGAAGGGAGCGTCAAAACACATTATTCACGGGCCATTCACAGTTTGCGTGAAACCCTGGGTGAACACTGGCATGAATGACAACATGAAACCAACACACACTGACGAAGATGCTTTTCTCGAAAAGGCCAGGCGCGAACTGGATGCCAGTTGTGAGCGTCTGGACGGGCATACACAGTCTCGTCTCAATAGCATTCGCCACGCCGCGGTAGAGCATGGTGCCAGGCAGCAGGAATTTCCCGGCCGTGTCCTGTTGGCCCCTTTCGGTGGCCTGGTCACAGCCTCTGTGCTGGTCGTCGTGGTCAGCCTGTTTGTCGGACAATCCAATGCCCCCGCGCCGGGGCAGGTCATTCCGGATAACCGCACTGCCATTGAAGACCTGGATATCCTGACTTCTGCCGAAAGCCTGGAACTGTTTGAGAATCTCGAGTTTTACCAGTGGCTGGAGGAGAATGAAACGTCAGTCTAGACAGTTGCTGTTGCTGGCTTCCCTGTCCGTTCCGGCCCTGGCCCAGTCACAGGAGGAAGTTGACAGCAGCCCCGTTGCTGACGCGGAATCGCAATTCCTGTTCATCAGCATGCTGGAATTCCTGGGCGAGTTTGAAACCGAAGCGGGGGACTGGATCAGCCCGGACATCCTGGCCAACGAGGTGTTCAGCGACCTTGATGCTCCAGGCAACGACAGTCAGGAAGCAGGTAGTCGACAGCGGGTCTTGTCGGCAACAGCCGAAGACGAACCCTGACCCGAATGAATGATGCAAACAATGAAACCCTGTACCTGGACATTGAATTGAAAAAATTGAACCAACAAATTGAAACGACACAGCTAACACGCCATGCCTAACCGGATACTCACATTCATATTGCTTTTCTGCCTGCTGCCAATTACAGCAACGGCCCAGGAAGGTATTGCCTGGGAAGACCTGCCCCGGGATTTGCAAGGCATTCTCGGCCCGATGCAGCCCCAGTGGGACAACCTGCCACCGGGCCGACAGGAGCGCCTGAGCGATGGTGCCCGGCGCTGGCAGTCATTGTCTGCCGATGAAAGAAGCCAGGTACAGCAGCAGTTTCGGGGCTGGATGCAACGCTCACCGGAGCAGCGCCAGCAGATACGCAGTCGTTTTGAACGCTTCCAGGACATGAACCCGGAACGCCGGCGTGCCATCCGGAACCGTTTCGAGCGTTTTCGCAACCTGCCGCCGGAACGCCGCGAGGAGTTGCGTCGCCGTTTTGAAGAGTCCCGCGGAAACAGTGATGCTCGCGTGTTAAACCGGAATCAGCAACGCCCCGGTGCCATCGACCGCTCCCCGCAGCGACCAGCGCCCACCCGTCCCCAGCAGCCCCGCGGCACCCGGCCGACACGCTAAAGCCTGGACTTGCCTTCAACATATTGAAAATGTTGGAATTTCAGTTGATTTAGGCAAGGTCGCTGGTTATCCTCTCCGGCCTTATGAATTTTCGGTAAAACAGCCGGACGGGCTCCAGATTGATGAACAGGGCAAGCATATTTTCCAGAAGCGGGTACGCATGCTGCAAGGCCGTGCTTTGCTGCTTTTTGCTGCTGCCTTGCCTTCGCCCAGGCAGGTTCATCGCCCGCCGTGTATTTTCATGGACCCGAATCCCTCGGCGCCGGTTCCGCCGTTGACGACAATGGCCCCGTGTTGCCCCAGGGCGTCCTGCAACTGGCCGAGAGGGAACAGTACCTGATCTGGGTCGATCTCAAGCAGGGCAGGCTTAATCTGCTTGAGCGCGATGGCGAAGGCGGCATGGCATTGCGCCAGGTTATTCCGGTTTCCATTGGCAAAAACGGTTATGGCAAACAGGTTGAGGGTGACCGCAAAACCCCCGTGGGGGTCTATCGCCTGACCTCCTTTCTTGATGATGACCGCCTGATCGATTTCTATGGCCTGGGTGCCTATCCACTGAATTATCCCAACGTCCTTGATCGCCAGAATCGCAAGACCGGGTCAGGTATCTGGTTGCATGGTCTGCCCAAGGACGTCAGCAGTCGTCCGTTACTGGACAGTGACGGTTGCGTGGTTATTGATAACGACAGTTTCAAGGCACTGGACCAATTCATCACTACCGGTATAACGCACATGGTGCTGGCGGATACGCCAGTCACCTGGGTGCCGGTACAGAAAGTCAAACAACGGCGCATGGCACTGGCGGGTGCCTTCAAGGGCTGGATGTCAGCCTGGGAAGCCAGGGACAACCCGACTTACCTGTCTTATTACGCCAGTGACTTCAGTGACTTCAGCAGGAACAAGCAACAGTGGTCGGACTACAAGAGCCGGGCCAACAATGGCAAGCGCTGGATTGAAGTGGAGGCCCGGCAAGTCAGTTTTTATGCCGACCTGGAGCAACCCGAACTGGTCACAGTACGCTATTACCAGGACTACAAAAGCAGTAACTACAACTGGAGCGGCTGGAAAGAACAGCAGTGGCGGGAAACTGACGATGGCTGGGAAATCGTCTACGAAGGCAATGGCTAGCACCGGTTTATGAAATGCAATATAGTACTTTTCACCCCTATTTTTCGACTTCCAGGACCAGGAAAGAGAAGCTGTTTTGACATTGATTAGCAAAATTCTCACCTTGCTGGCCCTGGTTATCGTGATGACCGGATGTGCCCAGTTTGTCACGCCACCGGATGAAACAGCCGACTCTTCATCCGTAACAACCCCTGCCATAACACCTGAAGAGCAGCCCCCGGCCCCTGCAGTACAACCGGATGTTGCAGACACTTCTGCCAGCGATGACACGACAGATGACACGTCAGTAGAGAGCGTCGAGCAACAACCCGAACCGGCGGACATTGCATCAGAAACCCCGGCGGAACCGGAACCTGATATGACTACCCGGGAGCCAGCCGGGATCGATGTGCCAGTGGCCCCTGCTGATGGACAGGAAGATGCGATGCCTGTTGCTGAAACCGGACCCGTTATCGTGCAATCGGATGTCCAGGAACGACAGGTCAACGCATTATGTAACGAAAATTGGTAACAAGCTGGGCAGTGTCTCGGTGGCAGATTGCCTGGCACAGCCATTGATGGTATCCGGGGGCTATACGGTCCAGGGCCGTCCCATGGTAGTCCGTGATTTCGACGCGGATACGACCGCGGAAGAGGGTACACGTGTCCTGATTCTCGGGGGCATCCATGGTGATGAGTACTCCTCTATTTCCATCATGTTCAAGTGGATGGAAATCCTTGAGCAAAGCAGTAACCGCGATTTCCAGTGGCGCTTCGCACCCACGGTCAACCCGGACGGATTGCTTGATGGCCAGGCCGTTCGCCAGAACGCCAACGGTGTCGACCTGAATCGCAACTTCCCCTCGGAAGACTGGCTGGACCTGGCCGAGGATTACTGGAATAACAGTACAAGTCGAAACCCGCGCCGCTATCCGGGTACCCATCCGGCCAGTGAACCGGAAGTGCAATGGATTGTGGAGCAGATCGAGTCCTATAAACCTGATGTCATCGTCTCGGTCCATGCGCCATACCATCTGCTGGATTACGATGGTCCCCCTGAAGCACCAGAACAAATTGGTGAGCTTCACCTGCACCTGCTGGGGGTTTATCCGGGTTCACTGGGCAACTATTCGGGGATCAACCTGGGCATTCCGGTCGTCACCATGGAGTTGCCGTCTGCCGGCATCATGCCCAGTGACGAGCAAATCGTGAGCATGTGGGTCGACTTGCTGCAATGGCTCTATGATCATCACGAATCCTGAGACCTCCCTGCATGACGGGACTCCAGGCAAATGAAATCCTTGCTTTCTGGTTCGAAGAAATAGCCCCCGAGTTGTGGTTCAAAAAAGATGTGGATTTTGATGAGCTGATTCGAAGGCGGTTTCTTCACTGGCACACAGCAGCCAGTGCCGGCGAACTTTATCCCTGGCGCAGCACGCCGGCAGGTCGCCTGGCAGAAATCATTATCCTGGACCAGTTTTCACGCAATATTTTTCGGGATGATCCGCGCGCCTTTGGTACTGATGCCCTGGCCCTGGTCCTGTCCCAGGAAGCGGTCAGCGCAGGTGCCCTGGATGCACTGGACAGCAAGCAGCAGGCTTTTCTCATCATGCCTTACATGCACAGTGAATCTGCCCTGATTCACGAAGAAGCGGTCAGGCTGTTTTCCCGGCCAGGCCTGGAGTTCAACCTGGACTTCGAGTACAAGCACAAGGCCATCATTGACCGGTTTGGCCGCTATCCCCATCGCAACGCCATACTGGGCAGGCAGTCCACCTCCGAAGAGCTCGATTTCCTGAAGCAGCCAGGCTCCTCATTCTGAATCCATACAACGCGACTCCAGGACCCCTGAATGCCAGCATTGAGGCCGTGCAGACACAGAGAGTGCGCAATTGTGTCAACATCACAAGAATTGTGGATATACCGAGGAATCATGAGGGTTTGCGCCCTTTTTCCTTTACATGTTGCACTGCATCATTATACTTCGTACCCAGTTAATTCTCTGCAGTGACACAAATTCGTGAAGATCCGGTTTCCGGGCATCTGTATTGCCCTTATTGCATTTATTCCTGCCCTGGCCGTTGCCCAACCGCCGGAGAGTGAGTTCGTTCCTGATCTCAGGAATGAGTTTGCCGGAAACCTGGATACCGAGGCCAGCCGCAAGCGCATTGAAATCACCCGCTTTGTTGATGAGATGGAACCTGTCATTGACGGTGTTCTGGATGATGATATCTGGGAAAAAGCGACGGTTATTTCCGACCTTCACCAGTTCCAGCCCGTTGATCATGGCCAGCCGTCAGAAGAATCCCAATTCTATATTGCCTATACCGACCGCTATTTCTATGTTGCAGCCCGTCTTTATGACAGTGAAGCCGATGGCATCATTGCCCGCCAGCTGGTGCAGGGTGGTGGCCTGGGCAGTGACGATGCCTTTGAGTTCATTCTCGATACCTTCAACAACGGCCGCACGGGCTATCACTTCCAGGTCAATCCCAATGGCATCCGCCGTGAAGGGGTGTATGAAAACCCCAACGACCTCAATCGCGACTGGACGGGTATCTGGCAGGTTGAATCCCGTATTGACGACAATGGCTGGACTGCGGAAGTGGCCATTCCATTCAACACCCTGAACTTTGATCCGGAAACCGAGGACTGGGGATTCACTATTGCCCGCACCATTGCGCGCAAGAACGAGGAAATGGCCTGGTCATCGTTCAATCGCCGTATCAACCCGACCACGACAGGATTGATATCCGGCATTCGTGATATTCGCCAGGGGGTGGGCCTGGACCTGATTCCGTCTGTCATCATGGCAACCTCGGAAAACTACAATGCCGGGGGAGAGACGGACCAGCGTTTTGATCCCTCGCTGAACCTGTTCTACAAGATTACGCCTAACCTGACCGGGGCCCTGACTTTCAATACCGACTTCTCCGCCACCGAGGTGGACAATCGCCAGGTCAACCTGAGCCGCTTCTCCCTGTTTTTTCCGGAAAAGCGTGATTTCTTCCTGCAAGACCTGGATATCTTCAGTTTTGGCGGCCTGAACCAGAACGGTATCCCGTTCTATTCCCGCCGCATCGGCCTGAGCCGCTTTGGTACGCCTGTCGATATTGATACCGGAGCCAAGCTGACAGGCCGCGTCGGGCGCTGGAATGTCGGTGGCCTGGCGGTGCGCCAGGGCGAAAATGATGGCCTGGATGCCCAGAATGTCTTTGTGGGCAGGGCCGCTGCCAATATCCTGTCCGAGTCCAGCATCGGAGCCATCCTGACCCATGGCGATCCGACCAGTGATCTGGACAATACCGTGGCCGGTGTGGATTTTCGTTACCAGAACACACGCTTCTCCGATTCACACAGCCTGCGCAGCAATATCTGGTACCAGCAGTCCGACACGGAAGGGCTGAATGGCAACGACAAGGCCTTTGGTATCTCGGGCAATCTTGATACACAGGGTGATGGCATTGGTGGCTTCGCCAGCTACGAATACTTCGGTGATGACTTCAATCCCGCATTGGGGTTTGCCAACAATACCGGTGTCGACAGTTTTGGTTTCGGTGGTGTTGCGCGAAAATTTACGCCCGGCAGTTCCTGGATTCGGAGTTTCTTCTCCTTCATGCGCTTTGGTCACACCCGTTTCCTGGACAATGGCGACATGCAAAGCCAGAACTGGTTCTGGCGGGCGCTTGCTCTCAATACCAACCGCGGTGACCAGATCGGCATTGGTCCATTTCGAAATCGTGAAGGTTTGCGCCGGGACTTCGCCATTCGTCCGGGGGTCATCATTCCTGCGGGTGACTATACATTTGGTGGCTTCAGTGGAGAAATCCGCGGCTCAAACCAGCGCGCATTTTCACCCAGTATCAACTACAGCGTGGGTGATTATTACAATGGCGAGAGAACACAGGTGCGTGCCGGTTTTGACTGGCGTCCCAACCAGCACATCAACCTTGGCCTGAATTACAATTACCAGGACATCAGCCTGCCAGTGGACGGGGGTGATTTTGATGTCCGTATTGTCTCTGCCAATGCCAACTACGCCTTTAATTCAAAATGGTCATGGATCAACCTGATCCAGTACGACAATTTCTCTGATGTAGTTGGCCTGAACAGCCGCCTGCGCTGGAACCCCCAGGCAGGAGAAGACCTGTACCTGGTGGTGAACTATAACTTCCAGTCTGAAGGTGTGTTTTCCCATCTCAGCTCCAATGACTCGGAAATCGTGCTCAAGTACACGAAAACCCTACGTTTTTAAACTGAAATAAATCCTCGTAAATTCCTTTCTAGATAGAAGCCTGCCCCAGGTTTCCGGGCGGATTGTTTGTGGCTGGAACCAGGAATATACTTTTACCAGGACAGGGGCGTGGCGATACCTGTCCAGGGTTATTACAGGTAATGGAACACCCAATGTGAAATACGGGGGGGAATATGATGAATATACGACCTTTCTACAAAACAGTAATTACCGCTATAGTCTTGCTGTCGACAGTCCAGGCGGTGCAGGCACAGAAACTTACCCGGACTGGTACCAATCTCAATTCAAACTCCATTCCTTCGGAAGTTCTCATGCTGGAAGTGCCCAATGAAGTGGAGCGCATTCGCGGTTTGCTGTCAGAAGGCAGGAAGGAGGAAGCACTCAAAGCGTCTGAGGACTTCATTGAACAAATTGACCGGATAACGATGAGTCACGAGGCCGCACGCAAATACTACGCGTGGAATGCCTACTGTACAGTCCTGACCAGTTTGCAGCGTGTTGAAGAGGCAATATCCGCATGTAATACGGCTATCGACCTGGCACCGGAAAAGTGGTCCGCCATGAACAACCGGGGAACAGCGAAATATGTGGGTGGTCTGCTGGATGAAGCGTTGACAGATTACCAGGCGGCGCTGTCCATGGTGGATGAGAAAAACTCACGCGTGCGCGATACCATCATGCACAATATCTCCCTGGTCGAAGGGCGAAGATAAATACCGGATGAATCAAGGACGGCTGAACCGGAAAAGTTTAGCCGTTTGCGCGTTCGAATTCCTTCATGAAATCCGCCAGCACCTGGCAGCCTTCCATCGGCATGGCGTTGTAGATTGACGCCCTGATGCCCCCAACAGCACGATGTCCTTTCAGGGCGTACAGTCCGTTTTCCAGGGCCTGTTCCAGGAACATGGCGGTCAGCTCTTCACTGGGCAGGTTGAAGATCACGTTCATGATGGAGCGGTCTTCCACGAAGGCTGAACCTGAATAGAAACTGCTGTCATCGATAATCTGGTACAGCAGGTTGGCCTTCTCCGCATTGATTTTTTCCATGGCTTCCACGCCACCCTGTTCCTTCAGCCATTCCATAACCAGGCACATCGTGTAGATGGCAAAGGTATTGTTGGTGTTGGACAGGGAGTGTGAGCTGTCATAAACCGCGTAATCCAGCAGGGAAGGTGTATTGTCCATGGCATGGCCAATCAGGTCTTCACGTATGAGCACCGCGGCAGTGCCGGCAGGCCCCAGGTTTTTCTGCAGGCTGGCAAACATCAGTCCTACTTTGGAAAAATCTGTTGGACGGGAAAAGATATCCGAGGTGGCATCAATGACCAGAGGGATATCACCCATGTCCGGATAACTTTTGTACTGTGTACCATAGATGGTGTTGTTGCTGGTGATGTAGGCATAGGAAGCATCATCAGGCACCATGTCCCGGTTCATTGGAGGCAGCCTGTCGTAATTGGTTGCCTCACCACTGCTGGCGATCAGGATGTCGCCATAGCGTTTGGCTTCCACGTTGGCCTGCTTGGAAAAGTTGCCGGTTTCACTGTAAACCGCCTTGTGTGCCGGTTTCAGTGGCAACAGGTTCATGGGGACCGCTGAAAACTGCATGCGGGCACCACCGTGGGTGTACAGGATCCTGAAATTGTCGGGCAGATGAGCTACTTCACGGACCAGTTCATCGCAACGATCCAAAACTGCCTCGAATTCTTTTGAGCGGTGGCTGATTTCAATGACCGACACACCCATGTCGCGGTAGTTGAGAAACTCGTCATGGATTTTCTGCATGACCGGTATCGGCAACATTGCCGGGCCGGCGCCAAAATTGAATACCTGTGTGCTCATTGCGTTTTTGGTTACCAGTGTAAAAGAATCAATATATACGTTGGATCAGACCAGCCAGACCTTGATAACGTGCCCGATGCTGCGAATTTCTTCCAAGGTCTCTTCATTGAGTTCGTTTTCAATATCGATCAGGTTGTAGGCGATGTTGTTACGGCTTTTGTTCAGCATGTCGATGACATTGATATCCTTGTCAGCGAGAATCGACAGGATCTGGCCGAGCATCCTGGGTACATTCTCGTTAATCACCGCAATCCGGAAGCCACTGGTTTTTTCCAGGGTCAGGTTGGGAAAATTCACGGAATTGCGAATGTTGCCAGATTCGAGAAAATCGCGAAGCTGGTCTACGGCCATGATGGCGCAGTTCTCTTCGGCTTCTTCTGTGCTGGCGCCGATATGCGGCATCAGGATCGCGCTTTTGTTGCCAAGCAGACCGGGCGTGGGAAAGTCCGTGACATACCGGGAAAGACGGCCGCTGTTCAGGGCGTCGAGCAAGGCGTCCTCATCGACGATGGCATCACGTGAAAAGTTCAGCAGTACGGCACCTGACTTGAAATAATTGATGACCTTGCGGTCGATCAGGTTCCGTGTAGTTTCCAGGACAGGCAGGTGCAGGGTGACAAAATCAGACTTTGAAATCAGGGATGTCAGGTTTTCCTGTTTTTCAATCTGGTTGGCCAGGCGCCAGGCAGCATCGACGGAAATTGCGGGATCGTAACCCAGGACCTTCATGCCAAGCTGAATGGCGGCATCCGCTACCTGGGCACCGATAGCGCCCAGGCCGACAACACCGAGGGTTTTGCCTTTGAGCTCTGTGCCCTTGAAATTTTTCTTTTCGCTTTCCACCAGCTTTGACAGTTCACTGGCATCAAGGGAGTCGGACTGGCTGTTGACCCAGTTGATACCCGGCAGGATGCCACGAGAAGACAGCAACAGGCTGCACAGAACGATTTCCTTCACCGCGTTGGCATTGGCTCCCGGTGTATTGAACACCACGACGCCTTCCTTCGTGTAATCGTCAACCGGAATATTGTTGGTGCCGGCTCCGGCACGGGCTACCGCTTTCAGGTTGGCATTGATATTGTCCATCGACAGTTTTGAACTGCGCACGAGGATGGCATCGGCGTTCTCCACGTCGGAAGAAACCTGATAGCCTTGCTTAGGGAGACGTGTAAGTCCCTTGTCAGAGATCTGATTAAAGGTCTGTATCTTGAACATGACGAAGGTAATCCCTTTGGGCGAGATAAAGGCTGGAGGCCCGAAATTTAAGGGGCGCATTTATACAGGGATTTAGGGCAAAATTCCAGTGCAAGATCCCGGCAAACAGCTGAATTACCGGTGTTTATTCTGGCCAGAGTTTCCTTGATGGTAATAGTACAATGAAAACACAGTGGTTTGTGTACATGCTGCAGACAGCCGCCGGTCTGCTGTATACAGGTATCACAACAGATCCGGCGCGGCGCCTGGACGAACATGGCGGTACCACCAGGGGGGCCAAAAGCCTGCGCGGCAAAGGGCCGCTGAAACTGGTGTTCCAAATGGCAGTCAGGGACCGCAGTGAAGCTTCCGTTATCGAGGCCAGGATCAAGAAACTCAGTCGCCGTGACAAGGAGAGGTTGGTGGCTGGGGATCAGCAAGTGATCACACGGGTCAGGGAGTTGAAGGGTATGGGGGAAAAAGGGAAAAAGGGAAAAAAGGAAAAAAAGGAAAAAGGGGAGGGGCAGCGATAGGCGTCATTGCAGGTCCTTTTGCCGGGGTCCCGGGGTACGTTTTGTCTCCAGGCCTGGATGCCGAAGCGACACCCCCTTTTTCCTTTTTTCCCTTTTTCATGTTTCCTGCCTGGGTCCCATGCTCTCTTCCGGCCATCTGCGTTATAATGCCCCTTTTTAGACCATAGAATTTACCGTCATGACCAAAGCCGAAAATATCAGTGATGTGCAGTCCATCATGCAGCAGCTGGGCATAAATGCCCGGTCTGCCTCGCGAGTGATGGCTGCTGCTGACACCGCTGCCAAGAACAAGGCCTTGCTGGCAGCCATGGAGGCTATCGACAAGACACGGGATGCCCTGGCCAGCGCCAATGCCAGGGACCTGGAAGCCGGTCAGCAGAAGGGGCTTGAGTCTGCCATGCTGGACCGACTTGAACTGACGCCTGCACGTATCGATACCATGATCGAAGGCCTGCGCCAGGTTGCCGTGCTGGCCGACCCGATCGGTGAAATTACGGACATGCGCTACATGCCCAGCGGAATCCAGGTGGGGCGCATGCGTGTGCCACTGGGTGTTATCGGTATCATTTACGAGTCCCGCCCCAACGTAACGGTTGAGGCCGCCAGCCTGTGCCTGAAATCAGGTAATGCCACCATACTGCGTGGCGGTTCCGAGGCTTTTCATTCTAACCAGGCCATTGCCCAGTGCATTCGCCAGGGCCTGGAAGAGGCAGGTTTACCCAGTGAAGCGGTACAGGTAGTTGGCACCACTGATCGGGCTGCGGTAGGTGAGATGATTACCATGCCCGAATACGTGGACGTTATAGTGCCCCGCGGCGGCAAAGGCCTGATCGAGCGTATCAGCCGGGATGCCAAGGTTGCTGTTATCAAGCACCTGGACGGCATCTGTCACGTATACATTGATGATGGCGCAGACATCACCAAGGCAGTGAATATTGCCCTGAATGCCAAGACCCATCGTTATGGTGTGTGCAATGCCATGGAAACCCTGCTGGTGGCAGAGTCCATGGCAGAAACTGTGCTGCCACAGCTGGAGCAGGTTTATGACGAGTTTGATGTTGAACTGCGCGGTTGTGAAAAAACCCTGGCCATCCTGCCCAATGCGGTCAAAGCCAAGCAGGAAGACTGGTCAACCGAGTACCTGGGACCCACCCTGTCAATTCGTGTGGTAACAGGCATCGATGAAGCTATCGAGCATATCAATACCTACGGTTCCCAGCATACCGATACTATCGTAACCGAGGACTACTCTCGCGGCCGACGCTTTCTGCGGGAGGTGGATTCCAGCTCTGTCATTATCAATGCATCAACCCGCTTTGCGGACGGCTTTGAATATGGCCTGGGCGCAGAAATCGGTATTTCCACCGACAAGATTCATGCTCGCGGTCCCGTGGGCCTGGAAGGCCTGACTTCCCAGAAATACGTTGTCTTGGGTGACGGGCATCTGCGCAAATAGGTGACTGCCAACACTGATAAAGTCATCACAGACCTGGGTCTGATGGGCGGCATGTTTGACCCTGTCCATAATGGTCACCTGGCCATTGCGACTGACTCCCTGAAATTGCTCCAGCTGGACAGCCTGCATCTGTTGCCGTGCGGTCAACCTGTCCATGGCAAGCAACTGGCGGCATCAGCTGTGCATCGTAAGGCCATGCTGGACCTGGCTGTGCAGGGCAACAGGAATCTGCACGTCGATGATCGAGAGTGCCGCCTGGATGCCCCGTCCTACACGTTCGCAACACTGGCGGCGATCCGCGAGGAATTTCCGGCGGCAAGGCTCTATTACATAATGGGGCAGGATGCCTTTAACCAGTTTGATACCTGGTATCGCTGGCAGGATATATTGGACCTGGCCCATATCGTGGTGGCCGGGCGGCCGGGATTCAGGCCGGTGCTGAAAGAGACGCTGCTGGAAGCAATCCAGGGCAGGCAAGTTGTCAGTCCCGGTGAAATGAAAGAATGTGGCAACGGCAAGGTTCTTTTTGCGGAACTGGCGCTGCTGGACATCTCGTCCACCCTGGTGAAGGAAAGTCTTGCCCGGGGGAAAAATATTGATGAACTTGTGCCGAAACCGGTCGCACAGTATATACAGGCCAACGGGCTTTACAGTTTGGAGAACAAGCATTGAATGCCAATGAATTAAGAGATCTTGTTGTTGATACGCTCGATGACATGAAAGGCAGGGAAATTACCTGTCTCAAGGTGTCAGATGTCACAACTATTACCGATTACATGGTGGTGGTCACTGGCACCTCGTCCAGGCATGTCAACTCGCTCTCTGACGAAGTACAGAAAAAAGTGAAAGAGGCAGGTGGCAAGGTATTTGGTTCCGAGGGGAAGGGACAATCCGAATGGGTCCTGATAGATCTGGGCGATGTCATTGTGCATGTCATGCAGGAAGAGAGTCGGAAGATGTATGACCTGGAGTCGCTGTGGGGAATGAAACCTTCCACGGCAGAATAACCAGAGGTTGCCTGGAACTTTGAAGATTCACCTGATAGTTGTAGGAACCAAAATGCCGTCCTGGGTAGAAACCGGTGTTGGTGAGTACCAGAAGCGCCTGCCCCGGAATTTCGAACTGGTTATACACGAAGTACCCATGGCCAAGCGCAGCAAGAATAATCCCGATGTTGCCAGGCTTTGTGAAAAAGAAGGAAAGGCCCTGGTTAACGCCATTCCTGCAGGTGCTTTTGTCGTGGCATTGGATGTGACAGGCAAAACCCGTTCAACAGAAAAGCTGGCGGACAAGTTCCGCACGATAATGGAGGATGGTCGGGATCTGGCCATGCTGGTTGGTGGTCCCGATGGCTTGTCCGGGGAATGCCTTTCGGTCGCTGACGAGGCCTGGTCGCTGTCCGCTTTAACATTGCCGCATACTATTGTTAGAATTGTCGTTGCGGAGCAGGTATACAGGGTATGGAGTGTGATGGCCGGGCATCCATATCATCGTGAATAACAGTCAATACCTGTCATTAACTTCTACTTGATGTGTCCTGTCTGGAACGTTTAGCAACCCGTTTCAGGTGAACTGTTACAGATGAATTGTGGTGACTGCCAGTAATTTTGGTCAAAGGACCAGGAAAGCCGGGTATTCAGGTCTACTAAAAATTGTCAGATTGACAGGACATTGAATGAAATACGCTGTACAGTTGGCTCCTGTGAACAAAATTTTTAATTGATAAGGTTGCAAGCACCGGCAGTGATATCGCGCGATAGCGTTTATGGCTGAAAAAATAACCTTACAAGATCACCAGCATGAAAGGCAGATTGTTCTGTCTCGCCTACTTGTCGGCGGCGCTATTGCATTCCTGCTAATCCTCATCCTGTTTGCCCGCCTTTTTTATCTCCAGGTCAACCAGCATCAATACTACTCCACCAAGTCTGACAGTTATCGTATTCACGTACAGTCCGTAGTTCCGACACGGGGCCTGATTTACGATCGCAATGGCGTGTTGCTGGCAGAAAACCAGCCCAGTTTTACCTTGTCGCTTGTCAAGGAACATGCCGGGGATGTTGACCAGGCAGTCCAGATTATCCAGTCACTCATCAGTTTGTCTGATGAAGAGGTGGAAAAATTCCGCTCGCGTCTGAAGAATCGCAGCGTACCTTTTTCCTCGGTTCCTGTTCGTTTCAATCTCAGTGAAGAAGAGATTGCACGCATCTCCGTCAACCAGTTCCGCTTGCCGGGCGTCAGTGTGGAAGCAGAGCTGGTGCGTCACTATCCGGAAGGCCAGGCCCTGGCCCATGCCGTTGGCTACCTGGGCAGTATCAACGAAGAGGATTTGCAGCGACTTGACCCGGTCAATTACAGCGGCACACACCAGGTTGGCAAAATGGGGGTTGAAAGTTTTTATGAAGACTTGCTCCATGGTCAGGTGGGTTATGAGACTGTAGAGAAAAACGCCCGTGGCCAGGTCATGAAAGTACTGGACCGAACAGATCCTGTACCAGGCCAGGACATCGTGCTGCATCTGGACAGTAAACTGCAGAAAGCTGCCATGGAGGCCATGGGAGATTATCGCGGAGCGGTAGTTGCCATCGACCCGGAAAGTGGCGGCATCCTGGCTCTTGTCAGCAAACCGGCGTTTGATCCCAACCTGTTTGTCCAGGGCATCAGTAACAGGGAATATACGGCGCTGAATGATCCGGTGGAAACACCATTGTTCAATCGCTCCCTGGCCAAGTATGCACCAGGCTCAACGGTCAAACCTTTCATTGGTCTGGCGGCGCTTAATGAAGGTTTCCGTACACCGGAAGATACTATCCATGATCCCGGTTATTACACACTGGACAAGCATCGCCATTATGACTGGACCTGGTGGTCAAACAAATCCGGCCATGGTTCGGTTGATCTGCAGCTGGCTATCTACCAGTCCTGCAATGTGTATTTCTGGGACCTGGCCATGGACATGGGCATCGATCGTATCCATGACTTCCTGTTCCGTTTCGGTTTTGGGCGCAACGTCAGTCTCGACCTGCCCCAGGCGAGCAAGGGTACCTTGCCATCCAGGGAGTGGAAACGTGATGCCATGGGGCAACCCTGGTATCCGGGTGAAACATTGAATTCATTCGTTGGCCAGGGGTATACGGAGGCAACGCCCCTGCAAATGGCCACCGCTGCCATGCTGATGTCCAACAAGGGTAAATGGTATCGTCCAGCCATGCTGAAACAGGTGGGCGTGGAAGGCACGCCAATCGACAACCACGGTTTCATTCCGGATATCGAACTCAATGATCCCGGCTACTGGGATTTCATTGCGGAAGCCATGGAGATGGTGGTCAATCGGGGTTACGGCACTGAATACCGGACCTATGGTACGGCCTTTCCTTATATCGCTGAAGTTAAACCGGTCCAGTACCGCATGGCTGGAAAATCCGGAACAGCACAGGTCATTGCAATTCCCGAAGGCTATGACAGGGCGGATGAAGTCCCCGAAAAATATCGCGAGCATGCCTGGTTCATTTCATTTGCCCCGGTAGATAATCCCAAAATAGCCCTGTCAGTATTCGTCGAGCACGGTTCAGGAGGCAGTTCCGTAGCCGGTCCTATTGCCAGGGAGATACTGGATGCCTATCTGCTGGAAGACGGTGAGCTGAAACCCGAGTTCTGGTATCCGCAGATTTCCGAAGATGGTATTGAAAACAAGGATGATATCGAAAGCCTGAATACGGCGACCTCGCCACGTCCTGCCGGTGACTCCAATCTAGAGACCACCCTCAGACAGGGAAATGACCTGCCATTGGCCGTGATCAACCAGTAGGTTGCAGGCAATGAGTCACTCCACCCTCCGTTTTTATCCTGAATACCATACCGGGTTACCAACCCGGATCCGGGAGAGTGCGTGAGTAGCCCGGACTACATCAGGCACCTTGGTTTCATTGGCCAGGGACTTGGTCGTCGTAAAAGTGTCTGGGAATATCTGCATGTAGACCTGCCTTTGCTGGTTGCCCTGACCATTTTGCTGGGATTTGGCCTGATGGTGCTTTACAGCGCTACAGACGGCAATCTCGTTCTGCTGAGGCGCCAGGTAGCATTCATCGTGGTCTCTCTGGTTGCCATGTTGCTTCTTGCCCAGATTGAAATGCGCATCCTCAGGCGCTGGGCGCCCTGGATGTACCTCGCAGGCCTGGGGTTGCTGGTAGCGGTGATATTTTTTGGCAGTACGGGTGGTGGTGCCAAGCGCTGGCTTGACTTGCCGGTGTTGCCAAGATTCCAGCCTTCGGAAATCATGAAGGTGGCCCTGCCACTGACCATTGCAGCCTATTTTTCCAAGCGAAACCTGCCGCCCCGTTTCAAACACGTGTTCTGGTCATTTGTCCTGGTCATGCTACCGGCCGCATTGATTGCTATCCAGCCGGACCTGGGCACAGCCTTGCTGATTGCCGTATCGGGTATTTTTGTTTTGCTGCTGGCAGGTATTCGCTGGAAGCTGGTCTTTTCCATTGTCGGTGCAGGCATTCTGTCGAGCCCGGCATTGTGGATTTTCTACATGTCGGACTACCAGAAACAGCGCATCAAGACCCTGCTCAATCCGCAAAGTGACCCCCTGGGCGCCGGGTGGAACATTATCCAGTCCCAGACAGCGATTGGTTCCGGGGGGGTGTATGGCAAGGGCTGGCTCAATGGTGTGCAGTCGCGGCTGGACTTTCTCCCGGAAGGGCAGACCGATTTTATCGTGGCGGTGCTCGCCGAGGAGTTCGGCATGGTGGGGATGTTGTTCCTGCTGGCCCTGTACATGACCATCATTGGCAGGGGGCTGTATATCGCCGCCATGGCCCAGGATACCTTCAGTCGCTTGCTGGCAGGCAGTATCATCCTGACGTTTTTCGTTTACGTGTTTGTGAATATTGGCATGGTCAGCGGTATCCTGCCGGTGGTGGGCGTACCGTTGCCGCTGGTCAGTCTTGGTGGCACTTCCATCCTGACCCTGATGATAGGATTTGGCATCCTGATGTCCATTCACACGCATAATAAATCCCTTATTCCCTGATCAAGGCAAAGGACTTTAAACAGGTACGAATCAGAAAAGTCAGCTATAATAAACATTTGCAAGATTGAGAGATGGAGGGCTTGCCCGACAGTGACGACCTGGTTTCCACTAACCAGACCCTTGTTAATCATCATGGCTGTTTCCCTGACAGCCTGTGTCAGTCCCACCTCCCTCCAAAAAACAGGTTCCGGCCGTTATGAAATGGCTGATGACAGCCCGGTGCTTGAACCTATCGATCTTTCTGCAGTCAAACCTGTCATACCCGAACCAGTAACTCGTACCCAGGCGGGAAATAAAAGCCCTTACACGGTCAATGGCCAAACCTATTATGTGATGCCGACCGAAGCGGGATACCAGGAAACCGGCATGGCGTCGTGGTATGGCAGAAAATTTCATGGCCACCTGACATCCAATGGCGAAATCTACGATATGTTCAGCCTGTCAGCGGCACACAAGTCGCTGCCAATTCCCAGTTTCCTGGAAGTGACCAACCTGGATAACAACAGGTCTGTGGTTGTCAGGGTCAATGACCGCGGGCCATTTCACGACGACAGGATTGTGGATTTATCCTATGCCGCGGCGGCCTACCTGGGCTATGCAGACAAAGGAACAGCCAGGGTGAGGGTTAAAGCATTGTTACCTGCACAGTCAGCACCGATGACTCCGCGCCCATTGCTGACTGACAACGAGGAGCAGGAGGAAATCCAGACCAGCGTGCTGGAAGAAAGGGAATTGATAGAGCGTAACGCCGGTGAGGAATTTTTGCAGGTGGGTGCTTTCAGTAACCTCGACAGTGCCCGCCAGTTGCTTGCCCGGGTCAGTAATTACACAACACTGCCTGTTTTTATTCGCAGTGACCAGGATGTAAATACCGGCAGCCTGCTGCACAGAGTGCGTCTGGGGCCTGTAAATGAGACAATGGACCTGTCGAGCCTCATCAACCTCATCATGGAGGCAGGTCTGGGACAGCCATTCAGGGTCAGGCAGTAACATGGGGCGAGGAACAAGGAAAACACACCGGGCTTTAACGATTACCTGTAGGTCGGCATAGGCCGCAGGCCGTTTGCCGACAAGAGACGACAGACAAGAGACAAGAGAAAAGGGGAAGTGGACAAGTTTTATGTTTAATAATGCAACCATGGTTCAGCGAGTGAAAAATTCTTTCAGATTGATGTCAGTGGCCTGGGTAATCCTGGCCGTGTTCAGTACACAGGTCAGCGCCCAGCAGACCATTATTCCGCGGCCGCCACAGATTGCCGCAACCAGTTACATTCTCATGGATGCCAAAACCGGCGAAATCCTGGTTGAGGAAAATGCCGATATCCCACTGCCACCGGCCAGCCTGACCAAGATAATGACTTCTTACGTGGCTGCCCATGAGCTGGAGCAGGGCACCATTTCCCTCAATGACATGGTTCATGTCAGCGTCAAGGCCTGGCAGATGGAAGGCTCTAAGATGTTTATCCAGGAAGGAACCCAGGTCAGGCTGGAAGACCTGTTGCGCGGCATGATCATACAGTCGGGCAACGATGCCAGTGTCGCCATTGCCGAACATATTGCCGGCAGTGAAGATGCCTTTGCCGACATGATGAACCAGCATGCTGAACTGCTGGGCATGAGCAACAGTTACTTCCTTAATGCATCCGGCCTGCCCAGTCCCCAACACACCATGTCTGCCCGTGACCTGGCCATCCTGTCCAAGGCCCTGATCGACCAGTTCCCCGAACACTACGCCATGTATTCAGAACGCGAATTTAGTTACAACGAAATCAGGCAGCCCAACCGCAACAGCCTGTTGTTTCGTGACCGCAATGTCGATGGCATCAAGACCGGCCATACCGATGAAGCGGGTTACTGCCTGGTGGCCTCTGCCGTCAGGGATGACATGCGCCTGATTGCGGTGGTCATGGGAACCGACAGTACTGATGCCCGGGCTATCGAATCACAGAAGCTGCTTACCTATGGTTTCCGCTTCTACACCACGCACCAGTTGTTTACCGATAATGCCGTGCTCTCCACTGACCGTGTCTGGTCAGGAAAAACCAACTCCGTGGATATCGGGGTGACCGAAGGTGTTTTTGCCACCATCCCCCGCGGCCAGGAAGACAGCCTGGAAACAGAACTGGTGATCAATGATACCCTCAAGGCGCCCATAGCGGCCGGCCAGGTACTGGGCAATGTCACCATGAAACTGGGTGACACCGTGTACTATGACGGCCCGGTGGTCGCCATGGAAGCCGTTGAGCGTGGCAGTTTTATCAAACGTCTGATGGACTTCCTGCACCTGTTCTTTTTGAGCCTGTTCTCCTGAAACCATCAAGACACGCAGTGAACTCCATGGCACAAGAAGAGTCGCCAAAAATTGAATTTCCATGTCGTTACCCGATCAAGGTAATGGGCCTGGATGTGGATGATTTCAGTGCTGAGATTGTGCGCATCATTCGTACCCATGCCCCTGATCTCAAGGATGAGGACATCAGTTTCCGGCCCAGCCGGCATGGCAAGTACCTGGCTGTCAATGTCATCATCATGGCCCGGGACGTCAAACAGATCGAAAATATCTTCAATGACCTGAAAGCCAGTGGCCGCACCGCCATGGTGATCTAGCCCATCGTGGCAGAACACACAAATACACTTATCTTCAAAGACCTGGGGACGGCAGATTATGTCGCCACCTGGGAAGCCATGAAGGATTTCACCATTGCCCGTGATGCAGGCTGCCAGGATGAATGCTGGTTCCTGCAGCATCCACCCGTGTTTACCCTGGGCCAGGCAGGCAGGGAAGAGCATGTCCTGGATGCCCATGACATCCCCTTGGTTAAAACAGATCGCGGCGGACAGGTGACCTATCATGGTCCCGGCCAGCTCGTGGCCTATTTATTACTTGATATCAGGCGCCGCAGTATGGGAATCAGGGAGTTGGTGGACCTGATCGAAAACAGCCTGGTGGCCTTGCTGGCCACTTACGATATCCAGGCCCATACCCGCAGGGATGCCCCTGGCGTGTATGTGGGTGAAGACAAGATTGCGGCCCTGGGCCTGCGCATCAATAACGGTAGGTCCTACCATGGCTTCAGCCTGAATGTGGATATGGACCTGACCCCGTTTGATTACATCAATCCATGCGGCTATGCAGGATTGCGGGCAACACAGATCAGGGATCTCGTGCCTGGTGCGTCGGATAAGCTGCTTGAAGAGACCCGGCAGCGCCTGCAACAGGTCCTGGCCGAGTCTCTGGTATAATCTGCAAGCGTTCAAATTGGAGTAATTTGTCATCATGTCAGACACAGATAGCCTGAAACCCGTCGTCCAGGGTGAAAAACTGCGTGGCGCCGACAAGGTTGCCCGTATTCCGGTCAAGGTCATTCCCACCGTGGAAATGCCGCGCAAGCCGGACTGGATTCGCGTGTCCCTGGGCAACAACGAGAAAGTGGAGAAAATCCGCGCCACGCTGAGAAAACACAAGCTCAGCTCCGTGTGCGAAGAAGCCTCCTGTCCCAACCTGGGGGAATGTTTCAGCGGTGGCACGGCAACTTTCATGATCATGGGTGATATCTGTACACGTCGCTGCCCTTTCTGTGACGTGGCCCATGGCAGGCCCAATGCCCTGATGGAGAACGAGCCGCTGGAACTGGCCGAGGCCATTGCCGAGATGGGGCTCAAGTACGTGGTCGTAACCTCAGTTGACCGCGATGACCTGCGTGATGGTGGGGCCGATCATTTTGCCCGCTGCATAGCAGAAACACGGCGCCTGAATCCCGGGATCAAGGTGGAAATCCTTGTGCCGGACTTTCGGGGCAGGGGTAATATTGCCATCAATATCCTGGAAAAAACCCGTCCCGATGTGTTCAACCACAACCTGGAAACCGTACCCAGCCTTTATCGTAAAGTCCGCCCGGGTTCGGATTACCAGTGGTCACTGGACCTGCTCAAGAAGTACAAGGCGCAGGCGCCTGAGGTGCTGACCAAGTCAGGCATCATGGTAGGTGTGGGTGAGACCCGTGAAGAAGTTATCCAGGTGATGGAAGACATGGCAGCCCATAATATTGACATGGTTACCATTGGCCAGTATTTGCAGCCCTCGCGAGACCATTTGCCGGTTGAGCGCTTTGTCCATCCGGATGAATTTGATGAATACACCCGTATAGGAGCCGACCTGGGCTTTCATCACGTGGCCAGTGGACCACTGGTCAGGTCGTCCTACCATGCTGACCAGCAATCGAAATTATAATAATCGCTCCGAAAGTCAGGCAATTGCCTGAATACAGGGTGCAAGGGATCGGGCCTGAACCATAACGGGTCAAGAATTCCGCGATGACACTGTTATCGACATAAACTTTATGCAGCTATTGGAAGACAAGACAGCTTTTATCACCGGCGCAGCCAGTGGTATTGGCCTGGCAACTACCCGGTTGTTCCTGGCAGAAGGGGCAAGTGTTGTCATGGCAGACAGGGATACTGATGCCCTGGCCTTTGCCGCCAGGGAGCTTGATGATGCCAGGGTGAGCACACTTGAGCTGGATGTCACTGTGCAGGACCAGGTTGAACAGGCCATCTCCTCAGCCCGGGAAGCCCATGGCCGCATTGATATTGCCGTGCTCAATGCCGGTGTAACCGGCGCCAATATGCCCCTGGAAGACTATCCCGTTGCCCTGTTTGATGAAGTCATGGCGGTCAATGTGCGTGGCATCTGGTTGAGCCTGCGTGCGGTGATGCCTGTCATGAAACAGCAGCAGTCAGGCAGTATTATCCTCACCTCATCCATCCAGGGTTTGTCGGCATTGCCTGGTACCACGGCCTACACCACCAGCAAGCATGCGCTGGTCGGGATGATGAAGGGGGCGGCGCTTGAATTGGCGAAAACCGGTGTCAGGGTAAATTGTGTGCATCCGGGTTACGTGGAAACTCCGATGATGGATGCCATTCACCATGCCGTGAACCCGGAAGCTCCTGAGCAGTTCCAGGCGGCACTGTCGGAAAGTATTCCCATGGGGCGCTATGCCAGTGCTGATGAGATAGCCCGTCTCATCCTGTTCCTGGGCTCAAATGAATCCAGTTATTCCACGGGTAGCAGCTTTGTCGCTGACGGTGGCATCCTGGCCGCATTGCCGACCTGAACCGGATCAGGCTTGCCGGGCAGAAATGACAGTCTGGCAGTGGCACAGCCCCAGTACGATATCCGTCAATTCATCCCAGGGTTTGAGTTTCATCAGGCCTTTTACTGACTGGTCCACCAGGCGCGCCTTGAGCAGCAACTGTTCGAGGCTGTCCACACTGTGGTTACGCAGGGCTGTACCCACGATAGCCATCCTGTTTTGCCA